>Ga0214164_1000383_pt1 | contig 28886 bp, 26 predicted proteins | sample TroBogepilimnion_13_FD_153003 | JGI IMG/M metagenome (GOLD analysis project Ga0214164, IMG submission 153003) | Freshwater microbial communities from Trout Bog Lake, WI - Practice 03JUN2009 epilimnion v4 | ecosystem: Environmental > Aquatic > Freshwater > Lake > Epilimnion/Euphotic zone ...
CTGCGATACATTGAACTTAACCAACCTACAGGGAATTAATATGCAAGAAATAAAATTATCCGTACAGACACTCAACATGGTTATGAGCTATCTTGGAACCAAACCTTTTCAAGAAGTATTCCAGATCATTGAGGCGGTGCAAAAAGAAGTGAATGCACAACAAGAACAAGTGCAACAAGTTGCACCTAAAGCAGAGTAACCATTGATCCATTTACTCTCATAGCCGCCGCCAGCACAGCCCTGAAGCTAGTCAAACAGGGTTGTGAAATGTTCCGTGAGGGACAGGCGGTAGTTAAGGATGTAGTAAAGACAGCCAACGAAGTTAAAGCAATTGGCAAAGAAGTTACTGGGATATTTGGTTGGATTGCAAGTCTTTTCCAAGCTCCCAAGGTTGACGAAAAACCAGTTGCTGAAGTAAAGAAAAAGAAAAAACAAGCAGAAGAGTTTAATGCTCCTGCTATTTATGCAGAGATTGGTAAACAAATCACGGCGTTCTTTAAAGCGTACAACACGTTAAAAGAACACATTGAGGAAGAAGAAGAAAAGTCCAGAACGGTTTATGATCCAACGGGAGATCAGACTGAAAAAGCAGTTCAAAGGGTTCTGGCTCTATCTCAAATGGAAGAGATGCAGGTAGAACTAAGGGAGTACATGGTTTACCACGTTCCCCCTGAACTCAAGGATTTGTACACCCGTGTGAACAAGATGATTGGGACGATTGCCAACGAACAGGCAATGGCTAAGCAAGCACAGTTCAGACGAAGGAGGGAGATCGAGGCAGAGAAGAGAGAGGCGGCGGATCGGCTTTGGTTTAGGACGGCATCAACAATAGCAGTAGCAATAGTGGCAATATACTTTATGGGTCTGATGTGGGCAATAAATCAAATGACTGGGCCTATGTAATAACAATTATCATATTGGCGTTACTATTTGTTCTTATTTTGCCCGTGCTTGGACTTTTGTATATGGATATACGCCAGGAGCGGATACTCATACAGGCAGATGTGAAAAGGATTGAAAAGCTTAAGAAAGAGCTTGAAAAACAAAGAGATAAAGAATGAGAATATGCGCTTTATTGATTTTATTATTAGCGGGGTGTCACGATGAATACCGCTATTACTGCCAAGACCCAGACCATTTCGGCGCTGCTCAGTGCCAGCATCCCCGTTGTGAATTCACCCAAGACTGTCCCGAATACCTTGTAGCCCCAATACTGGAGAAGAAAATTGAAGGAATTACTACTGCTCCTGCTAACCCCCAACAACAGCCCGCGGTTAACTGCCGATGAAATAGAAGCCCGTACAAGGGCTTTTGTGGTTGTGATGGTAACTCTGATACTATTCTTTATAGTAGTTACTCTAATCTACAGCGTCATGTTTGTAAGCCAGCCAATCAAAGCTATGGCTCCGATTGACCAGGCATTCACCAAGATGCTCAATGACATTGTGTTATTAATTGTGGGTGGTATAGGTGGCATTATGACTAAAGGTTTGACCAATGAGGCAAAGGCTATGATGGATAATGTCAAAGCTGGTAAAGATGCGTATGTAGCTCCAAAGGTGGAGACTATTATGATGGGATCAGGTTGGACAGCGCCGCCAAAGCCAACCAGTGGACCTACTTTAGAAGCGGATCATGAGCGCGAGCGCATGGCACAAGCAAGGGCTGAGAATGTTTAATCCCTGGGTTATTATTGGCGCTATTGCCACATTTATAGGAGTATATTTTTATGGACATCATGCAGGCTATCAACAACGTGTGGACGAAGATCAAGCAGAAATTATCAGACTTAATGGAGAAGCTCGCGCCAAAGAAGCCGAGTTAAACCAAAAGATTGCGGTTGCAAGTACGGCTTTACGAAAGGCAAAAGATGATATTAAATCCAAGCAAGATAGTATTAATTCTCGTATTGATGCTGGCGAGTTGCGCCTCCCGTCCAGTTGTGCCGTACAAGCCGATCCAAATTCCCCCGCTGGAGATAGAGACAAGGGAAGCGAATCTGACAGACAGGCTATTAAAGATATTGTCTCCATCGCCGCAGAAGGGGACTCTGCAATCACAGACCTCAACGCCTGTATTGCCCAGTACAACAATGTTAGGGAAATAGTTAATAAAGGTGTGAAATGATCAGTCCAGAAAAACTCCACGCCCTTGGCATTGGTTCAGAATGGTCTGAGCCCCTTACAACTACCTTTACAACATTTGGATTAGATGATCTTAACAAGCAGGCGGCCTTTATTGGCCAATGCTCTCACGAATGCAACAAGTTTAAAACGCTAGAAGAAAACCTAAACTATAAAGCCGCAACGCTAGAAAAGCTATTTGGGCACAAGTTTAAGCCTGAAGAAATAGCTCTTTATGCTGGTAATCCAGTTAAGATTGCTAACAGGATTTACTCCAATAGGATGGGTAATCGGGATGAGGCGAGCGGAGATGGATGGCTTTATCACGGGCGCGGTTGCATACAGTTAACTGGTCATGATAACTATTGGCACTTTGGACAAGCGGTAAACAAAGACTTTACAAAAGAACCGCAACAAGTTGCACTTCCAATGTATGCGGCGTTGTCTGCTGGGTGGTTTTGGAAGACTCATGGATGTAATGAATTGGCTGAAGCTAAGAACTGGGAAGGTCTTACAAAACGGATTAACGGCGGTACTTTTGGACTAAATGAACGCATTGAATTAACTCAGCACGCCCTTGCTGTTTTGGGTGGATAATGAGAAAATCAAAACGTAAACCTAAAAATGAACCCATGTGTAACGCTAAACCAGAAACTCCAGCACTTACCCACTCTTTAGCGGTTGGGCATTACTTTACGACTGCCGTTTATACAGCAGAAAAGCCTGAGTTTTTGGAAGCCGCCAGAGCAGTTACAGACGAACATATTAACAATGTTAAAGCTAATCAACAGCTTGATGAGATTTATCCAGTTAGGATGACAAATAACATTTATACCGATCCCAGATTGGCTGATTTTGTTAAGTTTGTTGGCGAACAATCTTGGTACATTTTATTCAATCAAGGTTATCGTATGCAGGATTTAAGTACGGTAATAGAGTCTATGTGGTGTCAAGAGCACTACAAGCATTCCCTTATGGAGCAACACGCACATACAAACCCAGTACAAATTGTTGGGTTTTATTTTATTGAATGTCCTGAAAAATGTTCAAGTGTTGTATTTCATGATCCAAGGGCGGGTAAAGTACAGGCCAGTTTGCCAGAAAACAATCCAGGATATATAACACCAGCGAGTAACAATGCTGGATTTAATCCCAAAGCTGGGCAGTTTTTCTTTACAAATTCTTGGTTAGCACATTCTTTTTCCAGGCACGCATCTGATTTACCAATTCGGTTTATACACTTCAACATGGAAGTTAAACCAACAATATATCAAAACCCAAAAGTTGAGATAGTGTGAAGTATAGGATAAGATTCAACAAGTCCAGAGGACAGCCTGGAAGAGGCACGTTAGATCATGCTTGGCGGGTTTTTGAGGGCGATAAAGAGTATTTGGTTAAGAACGTTAAGATTAATGTTTTTTGCTATAGCGAGCGAGAGGGTGAGGATTGGAATATGTGTTGTGATGGTACGTTAAAGTTAGACAGAGAAACATCGACAGCGATTATTGAATAATGTCATTTTTAAAACTTACTTTTAAACCTGGGATTAACAGGGAAAAGACTCAATATGCATCAGAGGGCGGGTGGTATTCGAGCCAGCTTGTGCGTTTTCGCCAGGGTTTTCCTGAGAAGATTGGCGGTTGGACGCAGTATTCAGCTAATACATTTCTAGGTGTTTGCCGTTCTCTTTGGAATTGGTTTACTTTATCTAACATTAGTTATATTGGAGTAGGAACAAACCTAAAGTTTTACATTACCAGCGGTAATTTTTATTACGATATTACACCAATTCGTACAGTTAATTCACTTACCAATCCATTTACAACCACTAGCGGGAGCAAGTCTGTCAAAGTTACAGATGCCAATAGTGGATTTATGATTAATGATTTTGTTACGTTTTCTGGTGCAACGGCTGTAGGCGGTCTTACACTTAATGGTACATATCAGGTTACAACAGTAACGTCTGGTACAACTTATACGATCACAGCGGCAACAGCGGCAACAAGCAGTGCTGGCCCTGGAGGCGGCACAGTATCAGCATCTTACCAGCTTAATACAGGACCAGCTTACGAAGTTGCATTTAATGGATGGGGCGCTGGAGCTTGGGGTGGAGGAACATGGGGTAATGGTAATACAGTTCTTCAGGCTTTACAGATTTGGAATCAATACAACTATGGCCAAGACTTAATTTACGGTCCAAGAGGCAGTGGACTTTATTATTGGACGGCGGCAAATGGAACGGGTACGCCAGGGGTTAACCTTAACACGCTAGGTGGTACGGTTACTATCTCTATAGGTTCTCCAGCGATTATTGTTTCTAACTTAACTTTGCCAAATGGAAGCTCTATTACGTTTGCAACAACGGGCGCTTTACCAACTGGGTTATTTACGGGTACTCAATATTATGTAGTTAACGCGTCTGGTACGCAGTTTAATGTGGCTTTGGCTCAGTATGGAACACCAATCAATACGTCAGGAACGCAGTCAGGAACGCAGTCTATTGCGATACTTGGGGATGTGCCAATATTCCAGAATAACATTATTGTGTCCGATGCGTCTCGGTTTGTTTTGGTCTTTGGGTGCAACAATGTTAACTCAGCAACTATAAATCCAATGTTGATACGTTGGTCAGACCAGGCTAATCCTTATGTTTGGTATCCATCTATTACCAACCAAGCGGGCGGTCAAACGCTTTCGCACGGCTCACAGATTGTAACGGTCATTCAGACTCGCCAAGAGATTTTGGCTATTACGGATGCGGCGGTTTATTCTGTCCAGTATGTTGGTCCTCCATTTGTTTGGGGAACTCAGCTTATGGGTGAGAATATCTCTATTATGGGACCGAATGCGGCAACGCTTGCGGCGGGTATTGTGTACTGGATGGGGCGCGATAAGTTCTATATGTACACGGGTCAGGTTATGACTTTACCATCTGATCTTCGTAGATTTGTATTTCAAAACTTAAACCAAAACCAAGCTCAACAGGTTTATGCCAGTACGTCTGAAGCTTTTAACGAAGTTTGGTGGTTCTATGTGTCAGGAACAGGCACGCAGATCAATGCATATGTTGTTTATAACTATGTTGAGCAACTGTGGTACTACGGGTCATTGGCAAGAACGGCGTGGTTGGATACGGGATTACAGTCATCTCCTGTTGCGGCAACGTACAACGGTTATCTTGTTAACCAAGAAAGCGGTGTTGATGATAATGAAACGGGTACACCAGCGGCTATGGATTGCTACATTACATCTTCTGAGATTGATATTGCTCAAGAAAAGGGTGAGCGGTTTGCTTTTGTAGATAAGTTACTACCAGACGTAACATTTACTGGGTCTACAGCGGGCACAACACCGCAAGCTACGATGACTATTTATCCTTTGAATGCTATGGGTTCAGGTGTAGGCACGCCAAACTCGCCGCAAGTTAACTATATAGCGTCTGTAAACCTTACTGAAGAATTTACAAATTATGTGTATGTACGCATTAGAGGCCGCCAATTGATAATCAAGATGGAATCCAACAAGATTGGAACAAATTGGCAATTAGGATCACCTTTGATGAGCATTAGAGCGGACGGTAGAAGATGATACCTGTTAACCCAATCCCTCCTAACCTGCCCTTTGCTCCTGATCCATATTCAAAACAATGGATGGACCAGTTTGAGAAAGTATTGCAGTTGTATTTTTCTCAACTTAATGCTATGAATGCAACAACAATTGGACAAATATCAACAAATCAGACATTGATTTGGCTGGGGGTTTAATGGCTAATTATCAAAACGTAACACCTAATCAACTTGGTCAGCAAGCCGTAACAACCAGTTATACGACACTTTACACTGTACCAAGTAACGTTAGAACTTATGTAAAACAAATTGATATTTGTAACACTACAAATGGTGCTTTAGGTATTTACATATCTTTAGTTCCATCTAATGGTACAGCGGGCGCTTCTAATGCTTTGTACTATAACCAATCTGTATCTGCAAATACAACACTTTCATATCAAGGCATACAAATACTTTTACCTGGTGCAACTGTGCAAATTAAGGGAAGTTCTACTGGTTTAACGGTAACTGCTAGTGGCGGTGAGGCGGTGTAAATGCTAAAATTTCATCTAAATTAAGGGGATAAGCATGGGCTGTTTTTTTAGCGGTTTAACAAGCGGGAGTTCGGCGATAGGCCAGCTTGGAAAAAGCGTGGGCATTTGTGGCCGTCAAGCTATTTCCAACCCTGTTGTAGATGCTATAGGAGGAGCCGCATTAGCTTATTTTGCACCAGAATTATTAGGAGCTGGTGGTTTAGGTGGATTAACTGGCATGGGTGTAGCGGCCAATGCTGGTCTTGTTACGGGTGGAATTGTAGGATTATCCACGGGTAACTTAAGTAAGGGATTAAGTGCTGGATTGGCAGGATGGGGTGGAGCTGGTATAGAACAATCACTGGAGCAGTATTCAATTCCAAGCGCAAAAAATGCAGTTAATCCTTCAGTAGGTTATACCAGTACAGGTCAGCCTTGGGCAAGTAATACTGCCATGTCTTCCGAAGTTACTCCAGGTTCTGCGGTGATGAATCCTTCGGCATCTGGAGCCACTCCTTATGCATCTACGGCCACACCTGCCCCTGTTGCTAATGCTTCTGCCGTTACAAATGCAACTAATAACCCAAGTATGTGGCAAAAAGCTAAATGTTTTATTGCAACATCTTATGCTGAACATCCTGGTTATACAGTAGCCGCAGGTTTAGGTGCTGTTGCATTGGGAGCTCAAGCACTGAAGAAAGCGGCACAGCCTAACACAATTGCGGCGGCTACAAGCCCTGCGTCTAATGTAATTCGCCAGTATTCATACAATCCTTATACTGAAAAATTTACGCCTACAACGGTTACAAATGCATCTAACTTTGGTAGTTCTAGTTTTAATCTTGGTCAAGGTAACGCCAATGGCGGTATTGTTGCTCTTGCTAATGGTGGTGCTGTTGCTTTTGCCAATGGTGGTAGCTATAACAAACCAGTAGAGTGTGGATTTTCTGATTTAACAAGTAATTTACAAAGTGAATTAATTGATGCTCAACGTAATCAATGTAGAGCAGAGGAGTCTGGATGCTGGGGCAATCAACAAATGTGGATAACTAGGCAACAAGGCATACAACAACAACTTGATAATCTCTCAAATCCTAAAGGTGTTTTAGAGGATAGATCAAGTTATAACGGTTGTTATAACGCTTGTAGGAATGTTGCTCCACCTCCAGATACACCACCACCTACGCCAACTCCACCACCTCCAGATACAACACCTCCACCTCCAGAGCCAACACCTACGCCTCCAGTGCAACAAGTTGCACCTCCAGCACCTGGAATAACTGCATTACAAGATGTAAATAATCCACCTGTACAAGCGCCTCCTGCGTTTGTGCCGCCTACGCCTGTTGCTCCTCCAGAACCGCCTCCAGCGCCGCCTCCAGAACAGCCTATACAGTCTCCATTTACAGGCGGTATAACAACGTTACCTGTAACGACAATTCCTAATCCAACGACACCTACAGAAATGCAGGTTCCAATTGGTCCTACAGCGCCTGCACCTGTGGTAACGCCTGCACCTGTGCTTCCTCCATCACAAATGCCACAAGCTCCAGATCAAGGGGTTGGCGGCATTACAGGTCCTGGGGTTGTGGGTGGTGGTACAGTTATTAATCCAAATGGTTCTGTTACTCAGTCTCCTAAAATTCCTGGCATACCCGTAGGTGGTTTTACAGGCATTTCTTCTTTATTAAATGCTTATCAAATGGGCGGCGGTAGTTTGGGTAATCCTATTAACGTTCCGACCACAATGGATCAGTTTAATACAGAATACAACACGGTTTCTGGAGATAGTAAGGCGGCTTATGATTTCCTTATGGGTAAGACAACTCAGCCTAGAGTTACAACAGCTTCTATACTTCAAAAGCCATATGCGGTTTCTGTGGGTGCTTCTAAACTTGGCCCAGAAGGAGCATCAAACTCTTATCAAAGCCCAACACCTAACCAAATTACAGTTCCTTCTGATGCTAAACAAGTGCAGGGTTCTGTATATGTTTCAAACGGAACAAACTATTTATCAGATGGAACCATAGTTACACCGTACCAAAATGGTCAATATACGGACCAGTACGGATATATTTATGATGCATCTGGTAGACCTATTGGCTCTGTGCCAGGTCATGCCAACGGCGGTTTGCTTGGATATGCACAAGGCGGTATGCCTGTAGGTCATTTAGGAGGATATTCTGATGGAGGTCGTTTACTGCGTGGTCCAGGCGATGGTGTCTCTGATTCAATTCCTGCAACTATTGGTGCTCATAATCCTGAGCCTGCCCGTCTTGCTGATGGTGAGTTCGTGGTTCCTGCTCGAATCGTGTCTGAGCTTGGCAATGGATCGACTGAAGCAGGAGCTCGCAAACTTTATCAAATGATGGATCGTATTCAAAAGAATAGAGCACACTCAGTAGGCAATAACAAAGTTGCTGTTAACTCTCATTCTGAAAAATTTTTACCTGCATAAGGAATAAACATGGTTTGCCCTACCCAAGTCAATTACACAACAACGTCAGTACCTGACTATATTGCACCGTGTTTAACTTCCCTTATGGGTAAGGTTAGAACGCTAACTTGTACCTGTGCAAACCCATATATGCAGTACCAAGGGTGTACTGTAGCTCAGTTCAGTCCATTGCAACAAGAAGCGTTTCAAAATGCGGCAACGATGCAGACTTCTGGGCAATTGAAGTGTGCTACGGCAATGGCTGGTCAAGCTGGTCTTGCAGGACTAAATGCAGGGTATACATACAATCCTTATTCAGCATCTCAAATTAACGCTCCATCTGTTACTGGTGCTCAATTACAAGGTGCTCCGCTTGCTAATGCGGCGCAAATGCAAGGACCTGGTAACGTATCTACAGGTAACTTTACAAATCCTGGTACTGCAATGCAGTATATGAATCCGTACTTACAGGCATCTCTTGCACCTCAAATTGCAATGATGCAACAGCAACAGGCTCAGCAACAGCAACAAAACCAAGCATCGGCAGTAGGTCAGGGTGCGTTTGGTGGTACACGCTGTGCTGTGTTAACGGGCGCTCAAAACCAAGCAAATCAGATAGCTCAACAAAATCTAGTTGGTAGTGCTTATAACCAGGCTTATAAGTGTGCCGAAGCTCAATTCTCCACTTGCCAAGCTAGAAACCTACAAGCTCAGCAAGCCAACCAGGGAATGAATTACAACACTGCATTACAAAATGCACAGATGCTACAACAGTCTTGTTTAGCAAATCAATCGTTGATGGGTCAATATGGACTTCAGCAAGGCCAGTTTAACCAAGCGGCCAATTTGGCTGATTTACAAGCTAACTTAACTGCTCAACAATCTAACCAATCTGCAAATCAAGCGGCGGCTAATCTCAATGCTCAGCAGGGTCAGTTTGGTGCTAACTTGGGTATGCAGGGTATCAATGCGGCAAACACTGCGGCAAATACGCTTAATACTTTAGGCAATTCTCAATACAACCAAAACTTAGGTATCACTGGTGTTCAGTCTCAGATGGGCGCGGCTCAGCAACAGCAAGCTCAAAACGTATTGAATCAGCAGTATCAGTGTTATCTTAATTACAAGAACTATCCTTATCAGCAACTTAGTTTCCAGTCCAATATTTTGCATGGATTACCCATGACGAATACAACATCGCAAACCTATACAGCGCCGCCTTCTACGTTATCGCAAGTGGCTGGTGCGGGTATTACGGCCGCTGGACTGGGTGCGTTTAAGTCTGCAAAGGGTGGTGCTATTAAAGAAAAGAAACGAAAATCAAACGGCCTTGTTGATTTAGCTATAGCTAAGATGGGATAAATATGTTTAATCCAAGCACTACACCTTTCCAGCCTGGTCAAATAGATCAGACTATGGCTATGTTATCTAGCCTAAAAGACCAGGGCAAGCTACAACAATATGTGATGCAACACCAATGCAATCCTAACCTTGTTGCACTTGCGTCCCAAGTTAACTCTATGAGTCAACAAGCGCCCCAGCCTACTCCTCAAGGCACGGTCAAAGATCAGGCTATTCAGCAAATGGGCAATCCTGCGCAACCTGGGCAACCAGAACAACCTGCTGATCCAGAAGAGCAATTAAGACAAGCTATTGATGAAAGTATTGCAAATAAAGATTTTGAAACAGCAAAAAAGTTAATCAATCGTTTGAAAGATATTGACAAGATGGAGCCTGCGGAGCCTATGGTTCCTGGTGGCGGTGCTTTGTCTGGGGATAATCCTAATATGCCAACGGGTGCGTCACCTACGCCGCTTCCAGAAGATCAAGGAATTGGTACGTTACCAGCTCAAAATCTACAGGGAATAGGCCATGCTAAAGGTGGAATTATTGGGTACGCTGGTGGTGGTAATACTTATAAACCATTAACAGACGAAGACATTTCTGCTGTACTCAATCCAACAGATAAAGAAGGAAATAGTGCCTTTGTAACTCCTCAACAATTGCAGGCGCAACAAGAGGTAATGGCCAAAGAAAAGAATCAACAAGTAGAGTCTGATTATGCGCCGTTTGCACAAAGAATGGCTCAGAAACAAGCTAAGCTCGATGCTGGTTCTGGCAATAATTTAGGTACTGCGCTATTGACTGCTGGCCTTGGAATGATGGCGGGCACTTCTCCTTATGCAATGGTAAACATTAGTCAAGGTGGATTAAAAGGTCTTGAGACTTATACGGCCGCACAAAAAGCTGACCAACAAGCACAAGATGCTTTAGATAATGCTAATTTGTCGCTTATGCAAGCCAAACGCGCTGAGAAATCTGGCAATTATCGTGATGCCGCTTTACTTATGGATACAGCTCAAAAACAAAATGATGCTAGGGTTTCTCACGGTCTTGCTTCGTTACAACTTAAAGATACATCTCAATACCATAAAGAAGAATCTATTGCTAAGAGAATCCAACTTGCTAATGAAGCGGCTAAAATTCAAGCTGATAAAGAATGGCATCAATTGTATTATGGTAGTAAAAGCGGCCCGCAAAGTGCAGAGCAAAAAGAAGTTGATGCTTTATTTGCAAAACAAACTGCAAAAGCAATTGCAGATAGAGACGCATTAATCAAAAAAGGATTCCCATCTGATGTTTCAAAGATTAATGCTTTAAGCGCTGAAATAAATCAAGTTGCTGACAATCTTTATGGTTCTAGGCCGCATTTACAACATCCAGGTTATCAAACAACATACGATCCAAAAGCGGCTCAAACACAGTCTAATTTCTTTAGTCCAGATGTTCCTGGTACATTACAAGCTATGCCAACACAAAAACCACCACCAGTAGTTCCAAGACAATGGATACCTGGAGCAACTGGATTACCAACAGCCCAAGAAGCTGGTGCTCCAAATCAAAATATGATAGACTTTAGTAATCTTCCTAAGTAAGGATCATCATGGATGTAAGAATGCCAGATGGGACAATCGTTAGCGGTGTTCCTGATGATATTACCCAAACTGAATTATTGAGAAGATACTCATTATTCAAAGCCCCTTCTGAAGCTACAACTGAAGAAAGAAGAAAATACGTTAATGATCAATTGGGATTAGCGGGTTTAGCTAATGCAGGCAGAGGTCATATTAATCCCAATGAAGAAGACATACAGGGAATCATTGCTCAAAATCAACAGCCAGCAGTGCAACAAGTTGCACCGCCTGCACCTCCTGTAGCGCAAGCTCCAATAGTCCCAACCGAAGTGCAACAAGTTGCACCCCCAGAGCCACAACAGGAACAGCCTTGGTATTCTGGTATTGCTAAGTTTGGTCAGGATCAACAAAAGAAACGTGAACAACTTACCAAAGCCGCAGTTCCATTTGCACAAGACGTTGGAGCCGCTATTGCCGCAACTCCTTTGGCATTTGAGGCAGGAGCTCAAGCATTGTCTCAAGGTTCAGATCCTAAAGCCTTAACGGGAAATGATTGGAAGCACGACTTTATTGCCGAACAACGTGCTTTGGTTAAAAAGAATGCTGAAAATCCAGAACTTAAAGATGAATATCTATTAGGTGTTGACAGAGCTAAGATTAGAAATTTACCACAAAATGTGGCATTTTCTGTATTATCTATGGGATCGAGCTTAGCAGGTGCGGCAGTTGGATTAGTTATTCCAGTTCCACTTGCAACTGAAGCAGGTGCGGCGGCGGCAGGTGCGGCGGCGGCTTATCGTATGGATACTAATGGATTCTTACGCGATATAAGAGAAAAATCAGATGATCTTTCTATAAAGGCAACAGGCAAACCATTGACTGATGAGCAATGGCTTAAAGTAGCAAAAGATTACGAATCATTAGTTAGAGAACACGGCGCATGGGAGGCACTCCCAGAAGCCATAGGAAATGTAATTGGTATTAAATTAACTGGGGCTATATTCAAAGAAGCAGGCCAAGGACTTATGGGCGTGCTCAAGTCTTTTGGTGCTGGGGCTTTAGAGCTTGTAAATGAGCTTGGAACAGAAACCATTACACAGATTGGTCAGCATAATACTGAATTGGCCGCTGGAGTTAATGACGATCCTAACGCTAAACCAAGATCATTTACCAATCCTGATGATATTTGGAAGTCTGCTAAAGAAGTAGCGCCAGACGTTCTATTATTGACTGGTGCAATGAGCGGTGGAGCTCACGTTGCTGGTTCTATTTATAACTCAACAGATTACGCTAAGACTAAAGAACTTGCAAAAGAATTAAACGCAAAAGATTTCTTAGATACAAAAACGCCTGAAGGTTTATTGGCATTACAAAATGCGGCACAAAAACAATTTCAAAGCCCGCGCACAAAAGGCAATGAAATTTCTCCTTTCCAAACTGTAGCAACGCCTGGTATTAATCCTAATCAACCGCCAGAGCCTCCAGAAGAAGAGCAAGTACCTGGAGCCCCTCCTGCAACGCCTACGCCCCGCGCTGGAGCTCTTCCTGTTGATAAAGATACGCAAGCTATGCTGGATGAGTTACAAGGAAAGCCAGCAAAAGAAAATGTTGATGCAGAAGAACTACAAAACAAAATAGAAGAAAACGGCATACCTATTAAAGATAAAACTGATGCCGATAAGTTATTTTCTAATGGGCATCCTATTTATGCTTTTCATGAGTTAGACGAGCAACCAACATTGGTTACAAGTCAAGATATGTTGGACAGTTATACGCCTGATCAATTGGTTGCATTGCCAATAGAACAAGCCAAACCAACAAAAGAAAATACTCCTATTGCTGATATTAATGAAAAGAATCTTAAAGGCCGTTTTGATGGAATTTTTAGCGGTAAAGATTTTGCTTCTGGAAATGAAGATGAGGCTTGGTACTCTCCAAAAACGAATAAACTAACTACTGAAGGGGTTGATGGAACACCAGTTCAACACTATGCAGGAGATAAAACTGCTACTGGACTGACAAATGTAACTCCAATTAATACACCAGAAGAGGCAAAAGCGGCGCTTGATGCTGGCAAATCTTTTGTTACTGTACAAGAAGGAACTGATCCTTTTAAACCTGTAGAGACAAAAGCAACCACTAAAAATAAACCAAAACAAATTAGCGATCTGAGCCCAGCAGAAAAATTAGACCTTGCTAATAGAGTATTGTCTAAGCCTGCAAACGAGGTTAATAAGCTTACTTTAAATAAATTAATAGATGATTTTGGTGTATCGCTTGAGCGTTTTGGCAATATAAGAAATAAAAATGATAAAAATTCTATAAGAGTTAAACAACATTTGTTGCGTCAACATATTGAAGGGATGCAAGGAGAAGCTGAAAAACCAGTTAAAAATAAAGACAATCCAATACAAACCTTTGATGCTGGAAACAATACAGAAGTTAGGGTATTTCCTAATGACAAGGGATATATAGCAAACTTTTACGATAAAGATTCTGGTAATTACATAGGAGGAAAAATATTTCCAACTAATAATTTTGGCGATCAAGCATTGCCAAAAGCATTGGAATTTGCGCAAACCGAGGCTAACAAATCTAAGAAAATGACTGGTGAAACTCCAGAAACACAACAAGTTGCACCCCAAACCCCGCAAGTGCAACAAGTTGCACCTACTGAAGTTCAAGCTAACCCAACTTCTACAGTTCAACCGTCTGCTGACGTGCCCTTAGACGAGAAAGCCAAGGCTAAACAAGACTTGGAAGATGCGTTGGGAGATTTGTCTTTACTCATGGGTAAAGGTGGTCGATTAAACATTGTTCCTGAAGACGAACAAAAGTTAATGCCTATTCTTACAAAGCTGATGGATGCGGCTTTTAGGATGGGTTATATCAAGTTTAAAGAAGCGGCCAAGTTTGTAATGGATATGATCCGTTCCAAGATTGGTAAAGATGTTGCAGACCAAGTGTCATTGGATCACTTGCAGGGCGCTTATATTGGCATGGCTGGTAAATATCAGGACAAAGGTGCAGATAACAAGAAAGATGTTATTTCTGTTGAGTCTTTGAATGAAATCCATAACGAAGCTCCAGCAACTGCAAATATAGATATTAATACTCCTCAAGGGCAGTTTCATGTTGCTACACAGATTGGCGCATTCTTTCTTGAAGGCGGCAAGTTTGAGAATATCAATCAAGCTAGAGCAAAGATTGAGGAAATCACAGGACAAAAGATACCGCCAGGAACTAATGAGGCCAAGTCAGCAGATGAAGCTATCGAAGTCGGAGTTGTTCTTGCGGCCAGACAAATTGTAGGACAAGGCGGTAAACCAGAGCAGATATACGATCAATTGGTAAACCTATATGGTAGACAGCCTAATTTATCTGTAAGAAGTTCTGAAAGCGTATTGCATCAAGCTTACTCAACACCAGCGCCCCTAGCGTACATTGCATCTCAATTAGCGGGAATCAATTCAAATACAAAAGTTTACGAGCCTACTGCTGGTAACGGTATGCTTTTGATTGGGGCTAAACAAGAAAACATTTATGCAAACGAGTTGCAACCTGGGCGTGCGGCTATTCTTGAAATGGTGTTACCCAATGCAAGCGTTACTGATTTTAATGCGGCTAAATCAATTCCAGGTGGCGCTGTTGATGCAAGAACAATGGATGTTGTTATTGCCAATCCACCATTTGGGGTGATCAAAGATAAAGAAGGCAAACCAGTTACTCATGATGCTCATTGGTATAACACCAAAGAAATAGATCATGCTATAGCATTTAGAGCGCTACGCACAATAAAAGATAATGGTAGAGCTGTGCTTATTGTTGGCGGCGTTATGGGCAAGACCGATGATGCCCGAAGAGAGGATTACCGAGGTAAAGCCAAACGTGATTTCTATTCAGAGCTTTATAGAAGATACAACGTAGTAGATCACTTTACCGCCAGTGGAAATTTATATACAAAACAAGGTGCATCATATCCAGTAGACATTATCGTAATTGATGGCGTTAGAAATGGAGCGCCGTTGGTTAATGATAAAGGTGAAATGCAAACTGCAAGAGCATTGCCCGCCTTTGATTTGCCAAAGGTATACACAACATACGGTCAGTTAAAGGAGAAATTAGATGAAAACACCTTGGTATCCAGAGGGAATGAACGCCCCAGTGGAGTTGATAGCGGTGTACTCGCCGAAGGAAACGTTAACGAACAAGGAGTGGCTGGAGGCGTTAGCGGACAGGGTGTCGAACCTGGCACAACAGGAGGAGAAACCACTGGAGGCGGCGAACAGGGCGTGTCAGAAAATGGACCTACCACAGGTGGACAACCCGAATCAACTAGGGGAGGCGCTGGTAACGTACAACCTAAACCTGGTAACGCACCTAAACCTAGCGCAGGAGGAGAAGCAGTTCCCAGCAAAGGTGAAGTCAAACCTACTAGCGGCAAAGGTACTGAAGGAAACAAGCCTGGAGGAGTGGGTGGAGTTAGCCTTGTCTCTGGTGAACGTGTCGGGTCTGGATTAGTAGATAGAGCTGGACAAGAAACTGAAACAGCAACCCAAGTTAGTTACCCTCCGCATTCTGGAGCTAAATCTGTAGGCACGTTGGTTCCCAACGCAATGGCTCAAGCTATAGATAAGGCACTTTCTAATCTTGAAAAAAAATATGGCAACATAGATAGATTTGTTGCTGAAAATCTTGATATTGATGTTGATACATTACAAGAAAACTTTTCAGCAGAACAAGTGGATGCTATTGCATTAGCAATTATGAATGCTGAAATGGGCAAAGGTTTTATCATTGGAGATCAGACTGGTATTGGTAAGGGCCGCGTTGTTGCGGCTATGATTAAGTACGCTTTATTGCAAGACAAAATACCAATTTTTGTAACTGAAAAACCTAATCTTTATTCTGACATGATCAGAGACTTGGACGATATTGGCATGACTGATCAATTAGGATTAGACACAGCTAATCCTAGGATTCTTATTACAAATAATGATGAAAAAATTCCTTACAAATTAGTTAGAAAAGTAAACGGTGAAACTATTGAAACCAAATTAATTTTAAAAGCACCTAAGTCTGGTCCTGCATTAGAGGGTCTTTTTAAAGAAATGCAAAATAAAGATGATATTGGTCTTTATAAAGTCATTTTTACAACTTACAACCAGTTACAAACACAAAAAGGAAAAGAAACAGAACGTCAAAGGCTTATACGGCATTTTGGTGCTGGTAATTACATGATCTTTGATGAGAGTCACAACGCTGGTGGGGCTGGTGAAACTCAAGCAAGATCAAAAGAACAAAGAGAAAGAGCTAAAGAAGGTGAAAGTCTTGTTACTGGTCGTGCATCATTTGTTCGCAAATTGGTGCAAAATGCTTACGGTACGTTTTTTTCATCTGCAACATATGCAAAACGTCCAGATGTTATGGACTTGTATGCCAGTACAGATATGAGTCTTGCTGTAGATAAGTTGGCAGACCTAGCGCAAGCAATCAAAAATGGCGGCATTCCTATGCAACAAACAGTTGCAAGAATGTTAACAGAAGTAGGCCAATACATTCGCAGAGAACGTACATTTGCAGGAGTTTCTTACGATACAAAAGAAGCTAAAGTAGATAAACAAACTGCTGAAAATATGGCTTCATCCATGAAGAAAGTTCTTGATTTTTCAAGAGCAAAAGAACGTGTTGTAAAAGATTTTCAAAAGTCTTTTGATAGACAAGGTGGGAAAGTTAGCGCTAAAGGAGAAAAAACGCAAGTTCAAAGCGCAAACTTTGGGTCTACCATGCACGTTTTAATTGATCAAATGCTTTTATCACTTAAAGCACAAAGTACTGTTGATCATGCAATTGAAAGATTAAAAGCAGGAGAAAAAGTAGTTATTACTGTATCTAATACGATGGGTTCATTTTTGCAAACTTATGCAAATGAAATGAATTTAAATGTAGGTGATCCAGTTGATTTGTCATTTAAAAACCTTTATTTAAATTATCTTGAAAAACAAAGATTTATTACTCTAAAAACTGGTGATAAAAAAGAAAAATATAGATTGACAGATGCAGATTTAGGACCAGAATTAACAAAGCAATTTGAAGATATTAAAAAGTTTATTGAAGGAGCTGGGTTTAGTGAAGCGCCAATTTCACCAATTGATTATATTCATAACGCTTTGCGAAAGGCTGAATATAAGACAGAAGAAATTACAGGTCGTACTGTTATTTTAAATTATTCTGGTAATAAGCCTACATTAGCAAAAAGAGTAGCAAATATAAAACAGCGCGTCAATGCTGTTGAAGCATTTAATAGCAAAAATGCTGACGTTATTATTCTTAACCAAGCTGGATCAACAGGCATATCGTTGCACGCTTCTAGCAAAGTTGATGATAAACGTAAACGCCATATGATACTTGCCCAGGCTGAAAAGAACATTGATACGCATATGCAAATGTTGGGGCGCGTACATAGAACAGGACAAGTCATACCGCCTGCCTATTCTCAAATGATGGCTGACATTCCTGCTGAGATGCGTCCAGCGGCTGTGTTGCTCAAGAAGATGGCATCACTCAATGCAAACACAACGGGTTCTCGTAAATCTGCCGTTTCAACTGAAGGTGCTGTGGACTTTATGAATGATTACGGAGGACAAGTTGCACAAGAGTATCTAAGGGATAACCCTGATATACACGAGGAAATTGGTGGTAATAAGGCTATTGAGTTGCAAGATAATCCAACAGATGGAACAGAAGATGATATTCGTACACTCACAGGGTATGTACCAATATTGCCAATCAAGCAACAAGAAGAAGTCTACAAGGACATTATTGAACGCTACAAAGAATTGTTGCAACGAGAAGAAAGTATGGGTACTAGTAAGCTCGAAGCTAAGGCCCGTGATTTAGATGCCAAGACGCTTTCATCTAAGCTTATTACCGAAGATAAAAATGAACAAGGATCAAATTCCCCATTTGCTCAACCAGCAAACATGGAAAAGGTTGATGTTAAACGCACAATAAAGCCTTACTCTAAAGCAGAGGTTCAAGAACAAATTGATGAAAACTTGGACGGCAAGAATCCAAAAGAAAAAGCTAAGGAAATGTTTGCCAGTTTAATTCCTAGAGCTGAAGAATTTAACAAGAAAAGATTAGCAGAACTTGCAGAAAGCGGCGCTGATCCTACAAGGATTGCAGAAGCAAGTTTTCAACACGAATCTCAAATTGGAAAAATCAAAAGTATTTTAGATACTTATCCTATTGGAACCCCAATTGTTCTCAAGAGTAAAAACGGCACGCTTATTTCTGGTGTTATAACAAACATAGAAAACAAAGGTAAGACAAAGAACCCATTGGCTGGTTCTGATTGGAAGATGCAAATTGCGCTTGCTAACGGTGATGCAAAGAGCATTCCAATCAGTTTTTCTCAAGTCAATAGCGTGTACGAGCTCAGGGAAGAGTCTGAAGTACCGTGGCACAACCCTGAGACAGATAAGTTTGAATACATTCCAATGATGGATTTGTTTGATAAAAGCGGCACTGTTAGGCGCGAGAAGCGTTGGATGGTGACTGGCAACTTGTTGGCTGGCTTTGCGGCTGTCGGTAATTTTGGTGAAATCACTTCTTACACAAAGGATGATGGCACAACAGGCCAGGGTATATTGATGCCCCGCACATTTGACTTTGAGAAAGAAGAGAAGAGAGCCCCAGTTAAGCTCAACACTTTGCAAAAGGTACAGGTATTCTTTGATGAATTTCAAAATGGAATTGTTCAAACAGAAGATGGATCATTAAAAATATCTAAACGTGGTGAAAGATACCAATTTATTACGTCCAAGTCTAAGAGAGAAGGCGGCCAATATTATTTAGATTTAGGACTGACAAATTTTACTGGTACTTTCCATTCGTCTGGGCAACAAATGAATGCAGTCATTTATGACCATGAAAGAGGAAAAGAAGCAATTAAATATATTTTGCATGATATGCAAAAAGGATTGGTTGCGGGTAATTATAAAGATGAAGCTAGAGCACTTTTTGCACCCAAGGAAGAGTTCAAGCCGCCTTTGAGTAACTTTAGTCCTATCAATAACTTTACAAATGATAGAGAACAAAACATTAAAGACTTGCAGGCCGCTAAGATTAAAAAAGCCGCACTCTTTAAAAAGTTTGCTGAAGGAAAGGCTGGAATACCAGAACAACAATCAGCTAATTTAATTAATGCCTGGGTGCGTGTATTAGAAGAAACAATTGCGGCCACAAAACCAGAGCGCAAAACGGCTAGAGATTTCTTTGCAAAAGCTACAAAAGATTGGAATGATGGCAAGATTAGCGATTCTGTTTACTCAACAATCAAAACTTTGTATGAGAAGTATCCTTTTGTTCTTGAAGGGCTGTCTTTATCTGTCAAAAAAGGCAAGGAAGATAAATCAGCGGTAGGGGAATTTGATGCCCTACAACGAGTTATAAACCTATTCAAAGGTACAACTGGTGTTACAGATGCAACAACCATCCGTCACGAGCTTACACACTCATTAGAACAAATGATGGACGAGGACGCATCCAAGTCTTTGGTCAAAGAATGGGGTATCCAAGTTAAAGCCAAGATGAAGTCCGACAATACCAAAGAAGGCAAAGCATTCTTTAAGGCTTTAACGGATTTCTACGCTAATCCATCTTTAGAACAATACAACGCATTAATTGCGGCATTGCCTGACCAGTCTTATTACCAATACGTTAACCCATCCGAATACTGGGCTGTTAACGCTGAGAAACTATTGAACCAAAAACTAGGTAGTGGCTGGGATAGATTTAAGTTAGCCATTAGAAAGTTGTATGAAGGGCTTAAATCACTTGTTGGTGCAACTAATCAATACGCTTTGCATAAAGTGTTTGACGACATCATGACTGCAAAAGGCACTCGTATGTCTAATGGTGCTTTGCGTGACTATGTTGATGCAAGCACAATGGCACTTCAAAATAAGAACTTCAGAAACTTTAAAGGAGCTCCAGCGCCCAAAGCAACGTGGGATGTATCTGAGCCATTTAAACAAGGAGATTGGGAGCACAGACTTGTAGATAAACATCTTGATACCAAACAAATAGTTAAAGATATTAATGAACAAGTTGGTCAAATACAAGATGATTGGGACCCATACCTTAAGTTAACTTTAATGCCTGGTCGTAAAGCTGACCAAGTGCTCAAGTTTTTAGAAGAAGAAGGTAATCCTTTTATTAAAAAGATGAATGATTTGGGCGTAACTGTTGACGAGTTTGAAAAATACTTACACAACCGTCATGCAGAAGAATACAACGATTTGATTGCATCTCGTAATGCCGCATTGCCTGATGGCGGTTCTGGTATTTACACCAAAGATGCGCATGATTATTTAAATAACTTGCCTGTTGATAAGAAGAAAAAGTATCAAGACTTAGCTAAAGATATAGACAACATTGTTAAAGAAACGCAAGACCTATTGGTGGCAAGCGGTACTGAAAAGGCTGAGACTATTCAGGGTTGGCGCAATAAGATGCCTTACTATGTTCCTCTCAACAGGGATCAGGAAGAACTAGACTTTGCTGGAAATTCTGTAACAGGATTTGGTAAGGGAATCAGCACTGGTGGTGCATTTACCAGGGCTGGTACAGGATCAACCAAGACTGTTGTTGATATTTTGAACAATGTCTTCCTCCAGCGTGAGCGTGCAATTAACAGGGCTGAAAATGCTCGTGTTGGTAAGGCGCTTATTGGTTTAGCACTTCAAGCACCCAATACAGATTTTTGGTTGCCTATTAATCCCAAAGCTATTCGCAATAAGAAAAAGTTGTATCAGAACCTGATAGACATGGGTTTAACGCAACAAGATGCGGATAACTTTATTAAAGAGCCTACTGTAGCCAGTATAGACAAGTTAACAGGCCAAGTTCAATACAGAGTTAATCCAGTGCTCAGAGGTTCTAAGAACGTCATTACAGTACGCGTAAACGGAGAAGATTGGTTTGTGTTCTTTAACCCTGGTAATGAGCGTGCTATGCGTATGGCAGAGGCGCTTAAGAACATGGATAGCAGTTCCGTGGCTGAAATATTGAGCGGTGTTGCAGAAGTAACTCGCACAATGGCGGCCATGAATACACAGTACAACCCGTTGTTCGGTCCTTGGAATTTGGCGCGTGACTACGCAGAAGCCAGTATTACGCTTGAGACAACTCCAATTGCAGGCAAAAACGAAGAACTTAGAAAAGGCACTATTTCTGCAATGCGTGCCATTTATAGAATAGGCAGAGGAAAAGGAGCAACAACTCCTGAAATGCAAGCATGGATGAATTTATTTGATAAATATAAAAAAGCTGGCGGCCTGACAGGATTCCGTCAACAATTTAGTGGATCAAATAAAAAAGTAGCTATTGTTGATCGAGAGCTTAAAAAATTAAATAAAAGCAATGTAGGAAAAGTAACCAGCAGTGTCATGGACTGGCTATCAGACTATAACGAATCTCTTGAGAATGCTGTACGTTTAGCCGCATTTAAAATTGCTTTAGATCAAGGCATTAGCGAAGAAAGAGCCGCAGAGATTGGTAAAGAAATAACTATTAACTTTGATCGTAAGGGCCAGTGGTCTTCAAATGCGGCGGCGTTGTTTGCATTTTTTGGCAGTAGTATTCAAGGCACTGCAAAAATGGCCAGAATAATGCTTGCAAAGAAAAATGGTAAAACGGAACTTACTAATTTAGGGAAAAAGATTGTTGCTGGCGGTATATTCTTTGGCGTTATGCAAGCTATTGCTTTGAAGATGGCGGGTTTTGACGAAGATGAGCCGCCAGAGTATTTAAAGAATAAAGATATTATTATTCCAACTTTCAATGGTAAATATTTGAATTATCCAATGCCACTAGGTTATAGCGTATTCCCAAGTATTGGACGCATCATTACTGAATATATGTTGTCAAACGATAAAGACCTTAAAAAATCTACTATTAGTATTTTGAGTGCTATTACAGATGCGTTTAATCCGTTAGGTGGTGGTGGATTTATTCAAAACTTTACCCCAACAATAATTGACCCATTGTTTGGTTTAATTGAAAATAAAGATGCGTTTGGAAGACCCATTGCTAAGCCTGTAAATGAAATGAAACCTACGCCTGGATACGAACGTAACCGCGAATCGGCCAGCGCATTCAGTAAAGGTCTTTCATATGCGTTGAACTATATCAGTGGCGGCGGCAAATACGGCATCGGTTTGGTTAGCCCAACAGCGGATCAGCTTGATTATTTGATGGGTCAATATGCTGGTGGTGTTGGACGTGAGGTTATGAAGACCGTAGACTTAGCATCTGCACCATTTAAGAATGAGCCAATTCCATCTTATAGAATTCCTATTGTTGGAAAGTTTTATGGTGAATCAAAATCAGATGCGGCCGTTCAGGATAAGTTTTATAAGAATATTATCAAAATGTCTGAGTACGAAGGTATTATCAAACTTATGGAAACAAACAATGCTGATCCTGAAATGTTCTTTATTAAACATCCTAAAGCTAGATTTTATGATGATGCCAATAAGTATGAGAATGAAGTCAGGAAACTTTCTATTGAAAGAAGGCAATTGATTATGAACAAGGCAAGTAAAGAAGAGCTAAAGGCTAATCAAATGCAAAAGATTGAATTGATGAAAGAATTTAATCAGCAAGTTAGATAACAACAATAAGTTCTTTTTGGAAGAGTTCACCAATAGTTTTGCGATGAGCGTTTTCCCAAAGTTCTTTTCTCATCTCCTTGGTAAGATTAGCGCCCTGGTCTATGGCGCTGTGGCAAGTAAAGCATAAGGCCGCGACACGGAAATCGTGAGCCTTTATGCCGCGTCCTTTGCCATCTCTAAGCTGATTGGAATGTGCGGCCACTACAGTGCCGTCCTCACGCCCACATTGTTGGCAGGGTAGCTGACGGCAAGCCTCCAGTAGTTTCTTATTCCTGTACATTCTTTTTCCTTTTCTTGAGGGCAACTATGCCTTCTTCTGGCGGGTCTAGTTCATCGAGCAGGGCATCGGCAAGCCTAATGCATCTGCGTGCAACAAGTTGCACTTCCTTGTTAGAGAACTCTTCATTGTCGCTGGGTGAATAGTAGGCCAGTCTGCTGAGGGCAAACATGGCCGCAAGTGCTCTAAAGTTTTCGCGGTCTTCCATTAGTGCCCCTTATCTTTAACCATCGCCAAAGTATCTTTGTAGACGTTTTGGATAAGGCTCATAGCATCTTCTTCAGGCACGCCCATATGGATGCCAGTCGTAGCAAATAACCCAGCAAAGGCCAGGAAAGCCTCTACTGGATCGTTTTCTAGGACTTCCTCCAAAGACCGCGCGACAAGGTGTCCAATTTGTTGTGCTTTCATAAGTCTAGCTCCGCTATTTGTCGCATGATGAGCTCGTTGAGCTTGCAACCTTTGATGGATATATCTTGAAGGTCTTTGGACTTTTTAACGACTTTGACGGCATCTCTGATACCTTTGGAGTAGCCAGATTTGTATTCGTCTTTGCCGTCAATAATCATACAGATAGCGTCTCGCACCATGCTGGAGGCTAGTCTTTGTTTGGCTAGTTCCTTTATTTTGTCGTAGTATTCTTCGGGAAGATACACGCTGTACGGTATCATTTTGTCGCTCATTCTTTCCTCCAATGCTCAAAGCTTTCGCGTAAGCGGTTAAACAAGTTGCGGGCGCTCTCATTGGTCTTTAGTTCTTTCCTAGACTCAATATCGAGATAAGAACAAAGCCAGTCTGTACAGGCGGCCTCGTTCTGCTCAAATAGCCATTCCTTGCGGTGTAGCCATGCCCAGAACTCTTTATCTCGGCATAGCATTCCTGCTATCTTTACTGCCATGTCTCCTGGGAATGCGTCTTCTCTTTCCATCGGTTGCTCGTTGTCCCCCAGTCGGACCATGACAACCACATAACGAGAGCCGATAAAGTCTCGCATAAGGTCATCACTGATCTCGTCTGGGTGGATGGCTAGAGTAAGAACATATCCTTCTTTTGATTGCTTCAAGGCGGTTTTAATTGCCTCAAACTGGATTGGTTCGCTCAAGTTTCTTCTCCAAATAATTAATAACGGCTTGCTGATCTAACACAATCTTCTCTAAATTGTGTATATCGTCAGCCATAGAAAGCATTGCTTCCCTGAGGTTCTCAATCGTCCCAGGGGTCGTTGGCTTTGAAGTTGTTTTCTTTTTTCTCATAAGTATTTACCTTTAATGAAACCATGTGATTGCCTTCCTTGTCCTTGCGCTTCCAACCGTCAAGTTTGATTTTGACTTCTACATTCTCGCAGTTGTTAAGCATATGGAGCAAAAGTTCCTTGTCGATTTCAATGTAGCCGTTGAAGTGCGGTGACTTCTCGTTGTACATTTTTTTGGCGCTGAACAATACGCCAGTATTTGGATAATCTACGCTCATTTAAATGATTCCTTTCTAATCTTAAATACATCTAACAATTTTGCATACTCAGTGGGATATTCGGTCTTTAAACGCTCATACTGGGCTTTGTTGACCTGGTAGATATGTTGCACGTCCTCTACGCTCTGGGTGAGCCCTATCACAAGCCTTGTGGCTTCTATGACTGATTTATCCCAAGACACGCCTTCTTTTTCTACAACTCTGATCTGCCAATCCATCATTGGGTCTTCGGATATGGTCATCTTTACACCAGGAATGTCGGTGTTTACGCGTACAGTTGGCTTTGGATTCTCAACTTTGTAGGGTTTCTTTTCGGCTTTGGGTGCAACTTGTTGCACTTCGCGGGGGGTTTCGGCGGGCGGTAGGGCATCAACCTGGTCGTTTTCGGTAAGCTCTAAGGCCATCAACCAGAGGTAGCGCCGAAGATAAGTATGGGTACTGCCCAGGTCTTGAATTGGCTGTCCTTTAGGGTTGTGAGCCATGACTGTGGGTGTAAAGAATGTGATCTGATCACCAGAATCTACATCATGGATGCGTAGCGTAGCAGACGAATCGTCTAGGCTAAAGATTCCGCATAAGCCTGCAATCCTAAATACATCGTGGGCGGTGGGTAAAAAGTCTCCCAATTCGAAATATTCGTAACCAGCAAATTTATTCTTGCCTGATTTTTTGAGGGGCATAGTAGCCATTACAGCTCTAGCTTCCTGTAGTTTTTTAAATACTGTCATTTTCTTTCTCCATTTTTAGGCTTGACATAAGTTCCTTGTTTTGCTGAATCCCAAAATAAAACCCCCTTCATCATCCGCTTGGCAACTGCTTTGCTAAGCTTTCGGCGGTTTCTGTACTGCTCTTGGTTCTCGAACGAATAACGTTCAGGTGTGTGTACCATCTCCATTATTTCTTCTCCAATAACTCTGTTAGTTTTACAATTTTTGACTCTAAGAATCCAATGATTCCTCGTTGCTCATATAAAAGCTCCACGTTTGCTTTCCCTTTTTCAACTGCCTTGTTGTATTCAATTTTTAAATTGCTGTAATCAACTAAAAGATTGTTATACCCAGTAGCTAATTCTTCTTTTTCAGCACGCATTTCACGATACGCCTTTGGGTAATCAATTTTTACTCTTCCCATAGTTACTCCTTATTTTCTAAGTATTTCTGATATTGATCGCAAAATTTATTGACTGAGCAATAATTCTCGCAACGGCTTCTCTCTCCTGGTCGAATAACAATGTTAACAACTCCCTTTACAGTTTTCAGTGCTTCTTGAGCCTCTGCTTCTGTATCATGCACGCTTGTGGCGCGCTTGTTTCCTTCTTTCATAACGGCATATGTGGTTGGTTTTTCCCACATTTGTTCAGGCGTACATTCAGGTAATGTGCCGTAAAGTTCGTAATCTAGTTTCGAGTTTGAATGCTCTTTAATGTGATTTAGAATAAAAGTCTCTCTATCCTCAAATGGCCATAGATTTATCGGTATGATCTTTATCGGGGCTTGCGGGTATCCTTCTTTGGTTTGGGAATCTCTTCTGCTCCAGTCTCGTATCAGTGCAACAATTTGCAGGTTTCTTACTGGAACGCCTTTTACTTTCTCAACAAGCCATGCATAGATGTTGAGCTGGTATTCCCAGTCTATCTTTTCGTTCATGACACCCCAAACGCCCGTGGTTTTATAGTCCTGGATCGTTACAGAACCATCTGCGTGGACGATTTGCATATCAATCGCACCAGATATAACCCAACCTTGCAGGTTTACAAACAGTCTTTCCTCGCTAATGTCATTTTCACCGCGCCCCTTCTCAAGAACGTGGTGAATTGCTGTTCCTACAATAGAATAATAGTTGTCAGCAACATCTATTTCTATTTCGTCAAAGTGTTTCTTTCTCAACTGTACAATGCGCGGGCTGTTGAGCATCTCTGTAGCGGATATATCGGCTTTGCCCTTGGAGTAACCGTCCAGCTTCACCATGTTGACGAATACTTCGGGCAACTCATGTTTATTTGTTATGATCAATTGCTTTCTCCTTTTGTGTTTGGCAACACATTATAACCACATTAATTCATGTCTTGCAAGGATATTTATGGCAACATCACCAACTCAGTTAAGCCTTAAGCATATGAGGGATAGGGGATACTATGCGGAGGTGGTTGAGAGATACAACTTTTTTACTAAGAGAAAAAATGATTTTGCTGGATTTATAGACATATTGTGTTTAAAAGACGGTGTTATGGGTGTGCAAACGACTTCGTATAACAATGTTAGCGCCCGCATAAAAAAGATTTTAGAGCACGAAAATTATCAAATTGTTCTTGAATCTGGGATAAAAATAGAGGTACATGGCTGGCACAAGGTAAAAAACCGTTGGCAAGTGCGTATAGTTGAGTTATGATTACGCCTGTATTTCTGTAGTTGCTCCTTTTATCCCGATCTGGTGTCGGGATTTTTTTTGTGTATACTTTATCCGTGGGGTTGTAATACGGGTTAGCGCCGTATACTGTCAACGTAAAAGTTGTAGAATGGTACAAATCACTGCTTTATGTGAGCATCCCCACACCAAGAAGTATGAGGATTAGGAGCGCCGCAGTCGCTACCCTTAAACGCAAAGGGGATAGTCCTCATTCTTGTTGGTGGTAATACGGGTTAGCGCCGTATATAAACTCCTATAGGTTTATGGAACATATCCACTGCTTTATGTGAACCACCAACAACTACTACAAATATTTTTACTTAGGGTTGACGCACCCTGAAATTGTTTGCTATACTAAAACCGTTGCAGTCGTGTGCAATGATTGAAGCCACTTCAGAAAGTATCTTGCCTCCATTTTGGGGGACACGACCAAGGTACTTTGCTTAAGTGGCTTTTTTTATTTGTTATACACATTTGTCCGCATCCGTACTCCGCACGTTAGCAAGAACCTAAATGGGTTGCGCGGAATAGAACATACGGCCATCACACACCCGATGGATAACCGTCCTAGCCTGTTAGCGAGGGACTAGAAAAGATACAGTGAAAGCGGTGGGACAAGCGCTGTATCGAGTGAATCGCTACCACAATGGTATCCTGGGCTATCTCTATATGAGCTATGCTGGGGAGGGGAGGAACAGCCAGGCTATCCACCCTTGGGGGAACTTTTTAGCTTATTAATATCACACATGACTTGACAGTGAACATAAGTCATGTATACTGGGGGTGCAACAAGTTGCACTTACAAGGAGGATGATAATGAAAGAAATGCAGGATTTACTAAAAGCAAGAATAGCAAAGTTAAAGCGGGATTACGAAAGCAAAGGCAAGCTGGAGTATTTAATCCGAATAAAGGAAGACAGGGCGATACTCCAATACATAAGGAAAAACTATGGAAATAATTAGCGTTGAGGATAAGCATTACCTGAAAGGGTTTGAGGACGGATGTGAGTTTATTTGTGCTGAGATAGAGAGATGGGGCAAGGAGCACAATTTATATGTACTGGACGTATTGCATCATTTAAGAGGAAATAACAATGTTAACGACAAAGACGGGAATTAAGATAGGGTGTAGGTACGACCCTTGGTATAACTATCATAGTGAAGACCAGGACTGGATTAAATACTTAATAAATTGGGGGTGGTATGACTAAAGAAGAAATAATTGAGATGGCTAGACAGGCGGGACTACCAGAAGCAATCATTGAAATGACACCAATTGCGTTTGAACGCTTTGCCACATTAATAGCAGAGAAAGAACGTGAGGCGTGTGCAAAAATTTGTTCTGAATTTCCAGATGTTGGCTATGTAAAAGCAATATTAACGTGCGACTATCATTATTACTTGATTAATAAAAGGGGGACAAAAATGAGTGCAATACCAATATCACAAATGGCTAATGACATTTTAAAAATCATAGAAGAGGTTGCTCTTGATTA
>Ga0214164_1000385_pt1 | contig 28806 bp, 36 predicted proteins | sample TroBogepilimnion_13_FD_153003 | JGI IMG/M metagenome (GOLD analysis project Ga0214164, IMG submission 153003) | Freshwater microbial communities from Trout Bog Lake, WI - Practice 03JUN2009 epilimnion v4 | ecosystem: Environmental > Aquatic > Freshwater > Lake > Epilimnion/Euphotic zone ...
TCCCCACTTGAGTTTGTTGAGATGGTGATGGAGAAAGAACACTTGATTGGTCAACCAATATTTTGGGCGCAATGGCCTAACAAGGAGAAGAACACATGACTAAAGACGAAGCATTACGCCTAGCATTGGAGGCGTTGGAGTGTCTCAAACGAGACTTTGATGCCGACGAATTTGAATGGGAGATATCTGATGTAGCCATCACCGCCATTAAAGCCGCACTAGAAGCGAAGGATGAACCTGTGGCGTGGGGTATGGAAACAGACGGAGTTATCCTTGATGTAATCTGTCCTGCCGAACACACTCGTGAAGAAGGCGAATACAACATACCTCTCTACACCACTACAAAACGCACATGGGTAGGACTGAAAGATGAGGAAATTGAAACCATTTATGCAGAGTGCAATGTATGGGACAAATTTGAATACGAGCGAATGCTTGAAGCCAAACTAAAGGAGAAGAACACATGACTGAAGAAGATGAAGAATTTGAACGCATCGCTACGGCTCAGCGCCGTCAAACATTTCTCAACGCATACAAGCCGAGCAGTCGTGATAATGACGTTAGGAACAATGTGATTGAGGAAATAGCTCAAGAGCTTGACAAGATTAAACACGACACAGGTGCAAGTTACGCAGCATTCGTTAGGAGTTTCAAAAAATGACTAAGACCGATTGGTTTCACTCACCCGCACAACCATTCCTTCATGGAGTGTATGAACGTCGATTCGACAGCGGTATAGGCTACAGCTACTGGGACGGTAGGCGATGGTATTTCGTGGGGCACACGCCAGAAGAAGCTGTAACGCAGGCTAGAGCCTCAATGATTAGCCAGACGCAGCAAATAGCGTGGCGTGGCTTGACTCGTGAAGAACACTTAAAACAACTACAGGACGTACGTTATGTTGAAGAGCACCTTGACAACTGATTTGATAGAGCTGATAGAGGCGTTAGATGCGACGTGTTCTGGGCTACGTGACCCCAACAGGGTACGCGTGGAAAAGGGGCACGCCATACTAGCATACTTAGAAGAACTTTTACCTCCGGATCCAGACCCAGATGACACTCAACTTACACTCTTCTAATCGAATCACTTTGATCAGGCATGGTCCATGGCGTAAGCTGAAAAGAGATATAATCAAAGACGGCTTCAGAAGTGACTACGCGTACATGTGTAGGAATGAAGACGATCCTAAATTCGGTCTCTGGTTCAAAAATGTAGACGGGCGAAAAGCCGTCATACGCCATGATTCAGTCACTATCTTTGAAAAAGAAATCACAAATGAAGCTGCGGCATTATCAACTGAGCGCACTGGCGTTGACGCTCAAAAGTCTGCGTGAGGGCAACAATCCAGTCATTTCAGCGCCAACTGGATCTGGAAAGAGCGCTATCATCGCTGCGTTGGTCGATCGCTTTCGAGAGCGTGAAGGCTATACGCTAATGGTCACTCACAATAGGGAGCTAGTTCAGCAGAACGCCCTCGCGCTCGAGCGCTTCTTCGGCGCGGACGGGGTAGGCGTATACTGCGCGGGACTAGACTCATACAACATTGGAACGAAAGCCACGTACGCTTCTATCCAATCCATTTACAGAAACCTTCATAAACTCCCAACACCTGATGCGATCATCATAGATGAGGCACACTGGGTAAGTCCAAAAGAGTCCGATGGAAAGATGTACAACACGCTATTGAAGCGATTTCCAGACTCAAGACGCATCGGCCTGTCCGCTACGCCTTACCGCCTCAGCGGTGGATTGATTTACAGCGGTGATGACCCATGGTTCAATGATCTTGCAGTTGATATTTCAGTTCAAGACCTAGTCGATCAAGGCTTCTTAGCTCCGCTCAAAGGGCTCAGCGCTCGTGTTCAACTGAACTTGAAAGGCGTTCATAGAACGAACGGCGACTACGATACAGCTGAGGTTGACGAGCGGATGACTGATGAGTGGATGCGCGCCGTGATAGAAAGCGTCAAGCGTTTAGCTTCAGAGCGTAAATCTATACTGCTGTTTTCTCCAACTGTAAGAACGGCGAAGCTAGCAGCAAAGATCGCAAACGAGCTCGGCATCAGCGCTGATTACGTGCACGGCGGTGATAATGATCGAGCCGATCGCTTAGAACGATGGAAAGCAGGCGAGTTTACCCTCATGGCAAACTGCAAAGTCTTGACAACAGGGTTTGATCGCCCTGATTTGGAATGCATCGTCGATGCTGCCCCTACTCAATCAATTGGGCTACATCGTCAGAAGCTTGGAAGGGGTGCACGGACTTCTCCTGGAAAAACAGACTGCCTAATTCTTGATGTAGCAGGCAACCTAGCACGGCATGGTGGCATCGCGGCAAAGGCTGAAATCTTTGAAGAAAGGGCGAACGGCGCTCTGGTTGCTGCCAAGCCTGTCAAGAAACAGACTATAATTACACCCCGCACCATAAAAACCGCTACCAATGTTTCGGATGTCGATCCGATGGCAGGTTCGGCGTCTGTATGGGGTATGGACGTTGCGGTCATGAGTACCAAGTACATAACTAAACGTAGCACCAAATCCGATAAAAACATGCTTATGGCTCTTTATTCGTGTATCACGCCGAGCAACACGCTTGTCGACATCATAGATTTTATACTAGTAGAACACGATGGGTATGCGAGAAAGAAAGCTGAGGATTGGTTCAAACAACGCGGATATCCATATCCACCTCCTAGATCAGCGCAAACGGCTCGATCTATCACCTATTCGTTGCCATCGCCACGTTCTATAAGAGTTCGTCGTAGGGGCTCTTATTATGACGTATTGTCTGAGAAATTTTAATGAACACAACTGCATCACTGGACGAGGCGCGTCTACACGCCGACTCTATTCAAAAGGCGTTTGCCGCGTATACAGCCAAGGGATGGAAATGCCTACCGCTAGACGCACGCAGAAAAAGCCTGACCATAACCAACTGGACTGATCGTGAGTTCAAGGCTGAGGATTTCAAAGGACTTGCCAACATCGGAGTTCAATTAGGTGCAGTATCAAAAAATCTGATTGATATTGACTTAGATCACCCGCTGGCTAGGAAAATCGCTCACTGGTTCTTGCCAGTTACGTCTTGGCGTTTTGGTCGACTGTACGCAGGTGAAAGCGACGATATCATCGCGTCACATCACATCTATTACGTCGAAGGTTCTACCAAGTCCTCAGCTGAGTGGAGGCTTTCTAAGAAAGAAACAGGCGGCAAGATAGTCAAGTGTATTGAGTATCGAGGTGATGACTCACAGACAGCGTTTCCTCCCTCAAGGCACGAATCAAATGTGTCTTGGGTTGACTGCTCAGGCGAACCTGCTCTAATCAATGAAAAAGATCTAAAGATGGCGCTCGGCGTCATGATGACGGTCATTTGGGTTAAGCACAATATTGCTCCTGGGATAAGGCACGATGCCTTGCTCCGCGTTGCGGGGGGCTTTGCCAAAGCAGGTGTCCCAATAGAAATGGCAAGAAAGGCGATGCGTGCTATATCGTACCTGACGGGCGATGAAGAAGACACGGACCGTGACGGCTCAGTCGATGATACGTACAAGAAGTTAGCTGACGGAAAAACGATTTCTGGCTTCGCATCTTTGGATGCCTTCGGTTGGGAAACGGATAGAATACGCACTTGGCTTCCAAGTAAGCATCTTGAGCACGCCAAGGCAGCTGATGACTCGAAGCCCAAGGTCAATACTTCCAAGCTACAACCTAGAGAAGTAGTGGATGAAGTTGTCAAGATTCTAGCTGCCGTACCTGATGATGAAAAGAAGCTATTCAATTTCAATGGCGTTGCCGTTATCGTTGAAACACGAGCCACTAAGCAAGGTATAATCGCGGCACCAGTTGCTCCTAATGATGACGCCTTCGCTCATCACTTAGAAGGCTACGTTCAATTCATTCAGTATGATAAGAAAGAGAAGGTGGAGATTGTAGCCCGTACTGATATGTCTATTGTACGCCGTCTTAAAGACCCTAGCATCAATACGCTACTGCCTAACCTCGAAGGCGTGCTTCGATACCCGATCATTATGAACGACGGTAAGCTCTTAAGCAAGCAGGGTTTCCATACAGAATCAGGATTCTATCTCACTGACTCAGTTGATATCACGGCAAATGACTTGAAAGCCCTAGACCTTGACAGAGCGCTCTATACAATCACAGATATCTATTCTGATTTTCCGTTCAGCAACGCCGACTGGGGTAAGTCTATTTCAGTCACTGCGATGCTTACAGCTGTAGCTAGAAAGCTACTGCCTCTAGCTCCAATGTTCATCGCCACGTCTCCCTATCCCGCTGATGGTAAGACTGTTTGGTGTCAAATACCTCAAATGATTTTGACTAACGACGCCAACACTCACGCTCTAGCTAGACAAGACGAGGAACAAGCCAAGCAGCTCGCTACATACTTCATGAACGACCCTGATGTCATGGTATTCGACAATCAGAATGGACGCTTCAAGTCTAGCGCACTAAACGAGATCGTGACTACGGGTGCTTTCAGCGTTCGAAAGCTGGGCGGTAATGAGCTAGTAAAACTCACTCCAAAGGCTCTAATTACGTTAAATGGAATCAATATCACGCCTAACGACGAAATCTCTACGCGTTCTTTAATGCTAGTGTTCAATAAACGACATACAACGCATTTTAGATATCCTCAGCTTCTTAACCACGTCAAAACACACCGCCGAGAACTCATTTTGGCTTCTCTGAAGCTGTTGGAATATGGAATAAAAATGTCGGCTGAGGAAAGAGCCTCTATCAAGTTCGAAGCCTCCCGCTTCTATGAGTGGGATCAGCTAATCAGAAAAACAATCATTTCTTTAGGATTACAAGACCCCATGAACCCAGAACTAAGAGCACAATACGGATCTTTAGATGAAAGCGTTTCTCAACGAAACGAATTTTTAAGTTGGTTGATGAGCGCCTTCGGTCCTGAACGCGCCTTCAGCTCTAAAGAGGTGATGGACAGGATCGGAATGAACGTTGAGTTACAAGACTTGATTAAGGGTATCGGTAATGGGCATACCTGCTCTGTCGTTATCGTTGGTCGCGCTCTTGGCGCTTTAAGGGGAGCAGAAATGGAGCATAGGGATTTAGCATACAGACTGGAACTCCTAGCGACAAACCCGTCTCTTAAGATGCGCTTCATGCCGATAGTCTAAGCCTATCAATACCAGAAAATCATAATAAAAATACAATTAGCCAGCGATGGTCAAATGTATTAATATTAGCTCAGCGCTTAAAAAACGCTGTTTAACTTCTTAACTTTTTAACTGAGGATTTTATATGTCATACGATATCTCTACCCTTACAACTGAAGAAAAGATCGACGCCCTTGGCAAGCTCAAGGCTAAGATCGCTGATCTTGAGCTGTACGAAAAAGATCTAAAAAACGCACTCATTGACGACATCGGCAAGGGCTCAGTTGACGGAAAAACATTTCGTTGCTCTATTAGCTCCAGCACGCGCGAAACGCTTGATATGGACGCTGTGCGTGCTCACCTGTCACCTCAATTCATCCGCGCTCACACTAAAGTCAGTGAGTCTACAGTTGTTCGTATTTCAGCTAGGAAATAACATGAATATCTTCTACCTACACCACGCTGCCCCTCTAGCTGCCGTCATGCATTGTGACTCACACGTCGTCAAGATGTCACTAGAAACTGCTCAAATACTCTGTACCGTTCACCATATCCATGGTAACGGCGAAAATGTTCCTTACAAATCCACTCACATCCATCATCCTTCAGTCCTATGGGCTGCTGAGTCCAAGGTTCAGTATATGTGGCTACAGAATCTAGGTGTTTACCTTTGCCGTGAGTATTACGTTCGTTACGGGCGTCGACACGCTTGCGAAAAATACATCAACGGCGTGCTATCAAAACCTCCTGAGGCGCTGATTAAAGGCAAGTACCTATGGCGTGAGCCTCCTCAGGCTATGCCTGATGACTGCAAGGTCGAGGGCGACTCTATCACCGCGTACCGCAAGTACTACCAAAAGCACAAGTCCAGTTTTGCCAAGTGGCGCATCGGGGGCGTTCCAGCATTTATGCTAGGGTGTTATAATGAACACGCATCCGATTACTTAAAAGAGGTCCAATTCGCATGATTACTTATGATCCTAATCTACCTTGGCAAAAGTTTGCTTTGAACACGATTATAACCGACGATCTAGACCCTGTTTATGTGGCGTTATCTAAATCTGATATTCCAGAAGCGATGCTTATGCGCTGGTGTACGGCTTTCGTGACATACTATCACATGGGCATCGCGTCTGAACTTTGCAGACTAGAAGGTGACGACTTCTGGCAAGCGCTTCTTAATGTATATGATACCGCTCCCCGCGCTGCTGAACGGCGGCATTTCAGGGGGCTAGCAGGCGTCAAAGCGATTAAGCAATGGATAAGCGAGTACAAGACGCCTGAGAAGTTCTTCGTGGCGTGCATGCAACCCTCTTTCATGGGGCTTCTTAAAAAGGGCATACCCCAGATCGGAACCTACTTTAGTTGGAAGTGCATGGACTTGCGTGAGGCGGTCTTTGGTTATGAGGTAAACTGGTCTGGGGCTGAAAAACACATGGTTGAGTTACCTAAACAGGGGCTAGAAATCATATTTCCTGGTGTAAAGCCTGAAGTTGCGCTTCTTAAAGTAGTTGATGAAATTAGATGGATGAAAGCCCCACCGCGCTTTACTCGTGACTGCGGCGTGGCCGAAGCTGAAACTATCGCGTGTATGATCAAAGGCTACTATAAGAACGGTAAAGCGATAGGTGCAGATATCGTTGACAAGCGTCAAGCGCTTACGGGTTACGGCTTCGTGGCTGACGAGATTTTGAAGCATATGCCTAAAGAACCTTTCGATGGTACGGAAATAATCTCATGAACCATATCATAAATATCAGGGGCACGAACGGTAGCGGTAAAACGACTGCCGCCCGTGCTATCATGGCTCGTTTGGCTCACATACGCGATTACACCACGCAGAATGGCGTCTTTACTCACGTTTACAAAACGCCCGACGGCTCGCCTGTGCTTTTTATCGGTAAGTATGATGAGGCTGCCTCAGGCGGGGTTGATCGTGTAAAGAGCGTTCGTGATCTAGTAGAAGCCGTGGCTGAGGTTTCAGTCTATGGGCACGTCGTCATGGAAGGCTTGCTGCTTTCTGGGCTACAGCAGTTGACTATGGATATCGCCTCCGCGAGCTCTAACTTCGCTCAGCTTCATGCGCTTACGTTAGATACACCGAAAGAAAAATGTATTGAACAAACCCTAAAAAGACGCGCCATCGTTGGCAATGAAAAGCCGTTCGATCCTAAAAAATCACTCATACCTAAGTACCGCGCCGTCGAGCTCGCTCATGCCAAACTCAAGGCGAACGGGTACAACGCGCATATGGTTAGCCAGCGCGAAGCTGTAGTTATGGCGCTCACTCTCATTGGGATGAAAGAAGCAGCTGAGAACGTTATAATTTAAACTTTAATTAACGAATTGAACACTATGCACAATGTAATTTCTATACGCGGCAGTAACGGCGCAGGCAAGACTTGGGTTGCTAAGAGAGTGATGGAACACGCTGCTCAAGATTTTGTAAAAATTGCTGAAGCTAGTAATGGCGTTCTGTTGAACGTGTTTACAACCTTCGTCGCGCTAGGCAAATACGACCGCCCCACGGGTGGATGTGACACGATTAAAACGCCTCAAATGGTCTGGGACGCAGTCGTTGAAGCTGCTGAATATACAAACGTGCTGTACGAGGGTGTAATCGTTGGAAACGTATATGAGCCTACAATCATTTTAAACGCACGTCTTAAAACGATAGGCGCTCGCCTTGTCCCTATCTGTCTTAGCACTCCGTTCGATCAATGCGTCGCTAACGTGAACGCTCGTCGCGCAGTTGAAGGTAAAGGTCCAATTGAAAAAACTGATAACATATTGACTAACGACAAGAAGAACATTTCATCCGCTAGAAAGCTACACGCTGCTGGTTTAGAGCCTCACTGGGTCAGCTCTAATGACGCCGTACCTATCGTTTTAAGGGAGCTCGGCTACAATGTTTGATACTAAGACAGATATGATTCGTAAGCTGGCTTACTTTGTGAGCGAGCGTGAGAATATCCTATACAATAAAGTAGTCGACCCAAAGCAGAAAAAGCCTTGGACTGAGGATGAGATATTGAAAAAGTATCGCTTCTGCAATATCCATCGTAGGGACGATCGTGTATCCGCTTGGATTGTGCAGAATATCATAATTCCATACAAAAACCATGAATGGCTCTGGATTATGCTCTGCATTGCGCGCTACATCAACTGGCCTCCTACAATTCAGGATATCATGGACAAGGGCGAGTGGCCAGTCGATTCATTCAGCGCTACGGCCTTCGGTGAGATTATTGACAAGCGTATGAAGCGCGGCAAGAAAACTTGGACAGGGGCTTACCTAATTACTGGCAGAAATATACCAAAAGACATGGGAAAAGGGTATTTTATCGCTAAAAACATGATAGAACCTCTATTTTCCAACGAAACTATACCCCATTACCTAACCCACACGATGCCTAAAGATCGGTCCATAGAGGAAGTTTTGACGCTTTTTAAGGGTGTTTATGGGTGGGGAACTTTTATGGCGGGACAGGCGGTAGCTGATATGACGTATTGTCACTTATTAGACTGCGCAAAAGACTTGTACACGTTCGCGCCCATCGGTCCTGGCTCTACAAGGGGCTTGAACCGTATTTACGGACGTGCTCTAGAACAGATAGCCCATCAGGACACTTTCAATGAAGAATTGATAGAAACCCTAGAAACGGCCAAAGGCTGGGCTACAATAGATCTTAACACTCTTACATTACATGATTGGCAGAACTGCATGTGTGAGTTTGATAAGTATATCCGCGCCTCTAATGGAGGCCGTCCTCGCTCCAACTACACCCCTGAAACTTCATTTTAAGGACACCATTGTGATAGCTTATAACGTCAGAAATGTAAACCACGCCTTCCCTCTAGAAATCAACGGCATCAAAGCTGCTGGTAAACCTAGAAGCTCTAGAAACGGACCTGTGATCGAATTCAGCGAACCCGTAGCCACAACCTACGCACGCCCCATGGAGCGCGTTCTTTTTAATGAGAAGCGTAACTGTAATCCTTTCTTTCATTGCATGGAAGGGCTATGGATTATCGGCGGTTATCGTGATGTTGAATTCTTGGACTATTTCAACTCACAAATGAAAAAATACAGCGATGACGGCGATACGTTTTACGGCGCGTACGGCTATCGTTTGAGGCACGGACAAGACTTTGATCAGCTTGAAAATGCGATCCAACTACTGAAGGCTAACCCTGACGACCGTCGCGTTGTTACAACGATGTGGGACGCGGTTAAAGACTTAGGTGAGAACAAACTCGATCATCCCTGCAATACTCATATCTATTGGAAAGTTCGTGACGGTGAGCTATACATGACTGTTTGCTGCCGTTCAAATGATTTATTGTATGGAAAGCTAGGAGCTAACGTTGTACATTTCAGTATGCTTCAAGAATATATGGCAGCCCGATGTGGTTACAAGGTCGGTCCTTATACGCAAGTTTCTGACTCGCTACACGTTTACACTGACCTAGAAGTCTGGGACAAAGTCAAAGACACTTCGTACTTACCCTTGGATTATTATGAGTCTGACTACGCTGAGCTAGCAGTGAAGCCTTATCCATTGATGGAAGACTGTGACCATAATGACTGGAAAAAAGACTTGGAAAGCTTCATGCTAGACCCTCAGGACGAGCATATCTATAAAACGGCGTTCTTTCAAGACGTCGCTCAGCCGATGGCTATGGTTTGGTGGCAGCATAAAAGAGCGCGGAACGGCTTGATCTACGTCGATAGTATCAAAGCATCAGACTGGCGCTCGGCGTGCAAAGCGTGGTTGACTCCAAAAGAGAATGATAAGTAATGGACACACTCGCTTTTGACTTTGAAACGTACTACGACCCCGCAGGATATTCGTTATCAAAGATGACCTCAACTGAGTACATTCGTGACTCTAGATTTCAGGCTATCTGTTGCTCGTTCAAGTTTAACGACCAGCCTACCCATCTAGCTTGGGGTGAGGATATCGGTAAGGCATTTAAGCACTACGGCACCAACGTACGCGCTATCTGTCACAATGCTCAGTTTGATTGCGCCATCGCGGCAACGCACTACAAGTGGTTTCCTGATGAAATCACCGACACTTTAGGGCTGGCTCGTTCTCAGCTTCGGTTAAACTCGTACAGTCTTAATTCTGTCGCAAAACACCTAGGATTTGGAGAAAAACTAGACGGTCTTTCAGTTTCCAAAGGCAAGCGCCTAGAAGAACTACAAGACTATGAACGTGACATTTTGGGCGAATACTGTATCCGTGATATTGAGCTCACAAAACGAGTCTATGATTTACTGATACAGAAGTTTCCTAAATTTGAGTTTCTACTACTGCAATGGACAATCAAAGCCGTTACAACGCCTATGCTGGCGGTCGATTACAAGATGCTAGACCAGTACGTTGTTGAGCTAGACGAGCGCCGTGAGCAGATGCTTAAGGATGCAGGCATAACGATTGAGGTCATTATGTCGAATCCTAAGTTTGCTGAAGCGCTGAGAAATCTAGGTGTAGAACCTCCAATGAAGACTAGTCCTAGAACGGGTAAACCGACGTATGCTTTTTCTAAGCAGGACAAAGGTATTACTGATCTATTGAGCTATCCTGATGTAAAAGTTCAAGCGATAGTTACAGCTAGATTGAAGTTGAAGTCTACTATTGAACAAACTAGAGCTGAAAGACTCAGCGCGATAGGTAAGACAGGCTTACTTCCAGTACCGTTGATATACTACGGTGCTCATACTGGACGGATGAGTGGAGGGGGCGGTATAAACTTACAGAACCTGACTCGCGGTTCAAAGCTACGCAAGGGCATAATCGCCCCTCCTGGAAAGGCGCTAGTCGTGGGTGATAGCTCACAGATTGAAGCTCGCGCTTTGGCCTACGTTGCTGGGCAACGTGACTTGATGCAGGTGTTTAGGGATGGACTAGACCCGTACTGCGATATGGCGTCTTTCATCTACGGTAGAACAATTACTAAGTCCGATGAAAATGAGCGCTGGCTAGGGAAAGTTACAGTGCTAGGCGCGGGGTATGGTATGTCCGCTAGAACGTTCTTTGAGTTTCTAAGGACGCAAGGTAAACCTCTAACGATGGATATGTGTGAGCGAGCGATTAACGCGTACAGAAAAAAGAATGATCAAATCGTTCAGTTCTGGGATACTTGTGACAAGTCATTACCGATGATGGTAGAAGGCTTGGAAAGACCTTTGAGCGCTGAAGTTCATGTGATGACGGGTAAGAACACGATCACGTTACCAACTGGTTTACCCTTATTCTACCCTGATTTAAGCTACAGCTCTAGTGAGAGGCGGTATAGCTACGCTGCTCGCGGTGAAGGGCGTTCAGGTATCTATGGCGGTCTAATCACAGAGAATATCGTTCAAGCGCTGGCTAGGCATATCGTCATGGAGCAACTTCTCATTGTACATCAACGTTTCCCCGTCGCTTTAACTGTACATGATGAGTTGGTAGCCGTAGTTGATGAAAAGGACGCTGAAAAAGCGCGTGATTATATTGAAACCGTCATGTCAACTCCTCCTAAGTGGTGGGTTGATTTACCTGTAAAGGCTGAGGTCAAATTTGGAACTGTATATGGAGAAATCAAATGAATGAAACTAGGATACCCACTGTGTGGCTTGTCAGTCACGACAGGCGACGGGATTACTCTGCAGCTGACGCGTACGGCGAAGTTAGACACGTGTTTTCATCAATAGGTCGAGACTTTGATGCTAGTGCTGCTATCGCCCACGCGAGGCATGTCCTTCGTGATATGAACTCTGATGACTACATGGTCATGGCTGGCGACCCTGCATTGTGCGCTATCTGCGTGACTGTGGCAGCTGAGTTGCTTGGCACGTGTTTGCTTTTAAGATGGGATAAGAACAAGTTGTCCTACAGCAAGCTACGTTTAAATTTTTAAAATATTTTTAAAAAATTCCCCCGCGCCGTTAAATTTCAGGTTATAATTAACGGATAGCATAACTCAATAACCAAGGAGAACTTAAATGAGTGATTGGCAAGAAGCGTTAATTAAGGGTAAGCAAGAACTGCCCCCTCGTGTTTGTATTTATGGAGGGCACGGCATTGGTAAAAGTACTCTAGCAAGTCTTTTTCCTCGTCCTATCTTCATTTCAACTGAAGACGGTTTAGCGTCCTTGGACGTCACGTCTTTTCCCCGCGCTGAAACTATCTCAGACGTTGCTAGTAATATCAAAACATTGATTAAAGAAGAACATGACTTTAAGACCGTCGTTCTGGACACGGCTGATTGGTTAGTTGAGCCTTTGATCAGCGCTGATATTGAAAGCCGTCACGATGAGAAGGCGCTGGCTTACGGTAAGGGTCAAATGATGATTGCAGAAGCGTTCAGGGAAATCCTCAGCGGTTTCGATGCGCTACGCAAGCGTCGTGATATGAACGTTGTACTCCTAGCTCACGCTTCTGTGACTCGTTATGAGGATCCACGTTCTGAACCCTACGATCGTTATCAACCTAAACTGCCTAATCGTTGTAATGCCATTCTTCAAGAATGGGTCGACGTGTTAGCGTTTGCTGGCTTCCGAGTGATTATCAAACAATCCGACTCGGGCTTCGGCAATAAGACTACGCGTGGAGTAACTACGGGTGAGCGCTTGCTACACCTCGTGGAAAACCCTGCGTACGTGGCGAAGAATCGCTACGCCTGTCCGGACACTATCCCAATGGTGTACGAAAAGCTCATCGAGAGCATTCCTGTTAAACTTTGATTGGAGAATTTATAATGGCTAACTTTGGTTTTAATTTGAGCGACGTTGACGCCGACGCTGGCGGTGGTGGTAACTACGAACCTATCCCCGATGGTGAATACCAGTTAATGTGTGAAGAGGCTGAGCAGCGTCAAACAAAAGCAGGTACGGGTTATTATATCCGCGCCAAATTTCGTGTCTTGGGTCCTTCGAACGCGAACCGCATTATTTTCATGAACTTCAACACTCAGAATCCTAGCTCCAAAGCTGAGGAAATCGGGCGTCGTCAGTTGGCTGGCTGGGCTCGCGCTTGCGGTGTTCCTAACGCCTCTGACTCTGATCAGTTGATCAATCGCGCTTTCAATGCAGACGTTGGTACTGAAAAGGGTAGCGGTGATTATGGTCCTCAAAATATCATCACAAACTTCAAAGCCCCAAACGGAGCTTCAGCGCCTACACCTGCAAGAGCTTCCGCTCCTGCGGCTGCCTCCAGTCATGCTCCTACCCCCTCTAAAGCTACTGCTGGTAAAAAAGCGCCTTGGGACGATTGATTGGACTGCCCTCAGTGCAAGGCTTGGAGCGTAGTTAAAGATACCCGTTCGCGTGATTCTTATCTGTACAGACGTAGAGAGTGCGCGAACGGTCATCTTTTTTCTACTCATGAAATTCACGTAATGAAAGAACCTAATGGCAGTAATACCAAAAGAAACAGAAGCCCTAGAAAACTTGATATACCAAGCGTACGAGAAAAAGAATAGCAAGGCGTTAATGCTAACCCGTATCGGCGCGTCTGGTATCGGTGAGGAGTGCTTGAGGTCAATCTGGTATGACTGGCGAGGTTTTCATAACGATCAGCCAGAAGGCAGAATGCTGAGGTTGTTTAAGACAGGCTACATTCAAGAAGATCGCGTTATACAAGATCTAAAAGACGCTGGCCTAGAAGTGTGGGAGGTTGACCCTGAAACTGGTAAGCAGTGGACTTATACGGCAGCAAACGGACATTTTGTCTGTAAAACCGACGGGGCAGCTCGAGGAATACCTAGCGCAGAAAAGACCCCGCACGTGATAGAAATCAAGACGTCTAATGTGAAAGGCTTCAAAGAGCTTCAATCAAAAGGCGTCAAGGAAGCGAAGCCTCAGCATTACTGGCAGATGCAGTCTGGTATGTGGCTTTCAGGGTTGACCCGAGCTTTGTATATCGCTGTATGTAAAGACGATGAAAAGTTTTACATAGAGCGTGTGCATAAAGATGAGTCAACGATAGAGGAAATAAAAAACAAACTAGCAAAACTGATCACTTCAACTATGCCTCCTATCCGTATCGCGGAAAGGGAGGGTGATTGGCGTTGCAAATTTTGTGACGCTCAGGACGTGTGCTGGGGAAAAGCTGCTCCGCTTCAAAACTGTCGCTCTTGTCAGTATTCTGTTCCTTCCGATGAGGGGTCATGGTTTTGTGAGAAGTTCAATGAAACGCTAGAGTATGGCAAACAATTAAAAGGATGTGACTTATGGACGGCATTTTAACTGCTTATATCGGCGTTGATCCTGGACTAAGTGGCGCTATCGCGGTGCTCTATGGCGATAAGGCCGAAGTCTATGATATTCCAACAATGAAGAAGGGTGACGGCGCGGTTAAGTATGAAATCGACCCCAGCGGGATGCATCGTTTATTGCTTGTAGCGCTAGGTACTAAACTGCACGCAAAAGCAGCCCTAGAGCGGGTCAATTCGATGCCTGGACAAGCTGCCTCGTCAACTTTCAGTTTGGGTGATTCTTTCGGAGTTTGTCGTTCAGTTTTGACACTCTCTAAGCTTCCATTGACCTATGTTACCCCTATGGCTTGGAAGAAGTATTTTAAGCTGACTCGGGAAAAAGAGGAAGCCCGAGCGCTGGCTATAAAACTCTATCCCGATGTAGAACTTCATTTGAAAAAACATATTGATCGCGCTGAAGCGCTTTTGATCGCAACTTACCTAAAGGAAACTGATCATGCCAAAACTATTTGATGCTGACTTGATTGCCAAGGCGAAAGTCCAAGTCGATTTACAAAGAGAACACTATACGCGTAAGCACGCTGACGATGACCACTGGGTCGATCTAGCGCGTGAAGCGGGAATCAACTTGCCGATGTTCTACGTTAGACCCTCCGATGCTGCCGTCAAAGGCATACTTCGTAAACTCAAAATCAGTTGGATACATTACATTGAAGCGTACGGTTGGGAGACTACAGCTGATTTTGAAAATCTAAACCCTAAGTTCAGCATGCGACCTCTTGCGGGTCTTATCTTAGAACTCTGGGATGAGCGTCGCCGTTCACTTGAAGCCTGTGAGTCCGCAGCTGAGTACCGTGGCTTACGTCGTGGTAAAGCTGAGCCCAAACTGCCTAAATACCCACGTGGCACTGCCAAGGCTAGAAGAGCACCGCTAAAGACCGAATAGTTTAGTCGCTTCAGGGGTTTTTAAACTTTAATTAACGAAGCGGTTAGACTTTGAGTTATAATTTAATCATATCAATAACTAGGAACTTAAAATGACTGTAAAACATAGTGTAATCAAAACTGTTAGAAACGGTAACGCTGTAAAACGATGGCACACGCGTCGTATGATAACGACTGATACTGTAGGTGAGCATACAGCAAACGTCATAATTATCTTACTAATGTTAGAAGGTACGCCTAGTAAATCTCTAATCTACGCTGCGCTTTTACACGATACAGCCGAGCAGTGGGTAGGCGATATACCCGCTACCGCTAAGTGGAGTTCGCCTTCTCTTAAACTCGCTTGTGATAACTTAGAACGCACGATGCTTGAGGATAACTATCTAGCCTTACCTAATCTAACCGAGGCTGAGCAGCTAGCACTAAAGTGGGCTGATATGCTAGATCTTTTGTACCGTTGCATGGATGAGATCGAGCTTGGTAATACAACGATGCGTGAGGTTTTTGATCGCGGTGTTACATATCTTAGGGGTCTAAGCGAGCACAAGCAAGGGCTAATTCTGTTGGAAAACTTAATCAAGGAACGCAATGATGTCTGATCTTATAAAGGGTTTGAACGGTATCACCGCTGCTGATATCAATGGTTTAATCAAGGCTGAAAAGTCTTATGGTGATTCTTGGAAAAAGCGAGGGGGCGTGGGCGCGTTCATGATGCTTGCTCGTAAGTGGGATAGGCTTGAAAATCACGTCAAGGCTTTCAACTACGATATCTTTGAGGCAGCTTTTGCTGACGTTCGCCCTGAGGGTATAATCGACGATATTCGTGACTTACGTCGTTATTTGCTTTTAGTTGAGGATCACGTGGGTGGTAAGTTTATTCCGCAACTTGATAAAGAAGGTGAGGCTGATAGTGGGTACACTAACCAAGATCGGTAAGCCGATCAAATTCGAGATAGAATGCGCTAATGAGGCAGAAGCTGAGCGTGTTTATGATGAGATAGCCGCAGGTATGAAAGAGTACGGCTGGGAAGCTCCTCTAATGATTTGGTCTGAGGCTGAGGATGAAAACACTTTTCGTTTTACAGTTAGATTAGGAGAATGGAACAATGGTTTCTCTAATTAAAACTATCCTAATAGCTCCTCTGCAAATACTAGCATACCTGCTTCTATTTGTAGCGGTTTATAAACCAGTAGTGCTAATAGTTATTTTTACTATTTGCGCGCTTTTATTGGTTTGCAATCGCTCCAAATAAAGCCTCATCACCTCCAGATGATGGAATAGCAGGAACACTTTTTAGATTAGCCATTGTCTTGTCTATGAGTTTCTGTCTTTCTGTGGGAGACATTCTGTAGATGTCTCTTGCAGCGTTAATTCCTGATAAACCTAAAGCCCCTACAGTTGCGGGAACTATTGCTCCAGAGCCTACTCCTAGAGCTCCTAAAGCTCCTAATGTAGCCAGAGTACCTGCGCCTGCACCCAATCCAGAAATTGTAGCACCTGTGTAGTCTTTAAGCTGAGCTCTTTTTAAGGCGTCCGCTGTATCTACTAAGGATCCGGCAACCCCAAGACCGCCTGCTACGGGTCTAGCGATCGCTTTAGCGACGGGTAAAACACCTTCAACAACTTTTTCAGCTTTTCCAATTACTCCTGGAGAGTACTCGTATTTACTGATATCAATGCGAGGTGAAAACCCTGATGGAAGAACGCCTTGAGCAACTGGGTCAGTTACTGGAACAATTTTAAACGCAGCTCCAGAGCCAGTAGGTACTCTAATTGTAGAAGGATAAGTAGGACGACCTCCATGAATATCTTTTACAGCTTCTTGGACATCGTGTTGACTAACGATGGTTCTTTTTGTCAAATCTTCTAAATCTTTTAAAGGTATATCTTGATATTTTTTACCTAGCATTTTATTAGAGTATCGCTCTAAACTCCCGACAGAGTTTGGATCAAAAAAATCTTTCGCTCTAGTTAAAGCTGTTTTTCCACCCAAATAGACGTCTTTACCAACTCCTGCAGCTGCCCCGCCGTATCCTCCTATAAGAGCTGTAGCTTCTGCCTCATTTGCAGTTAAATTACCAAAAGGCACGGGCGCCATCGCGGGAGGGGGTGAAGGCGGTGGAGGAGACGTTGTATTGTCTGTAGGAGGCTTAAATATTGGAGAAGGTAATTGAGTAGAGCCTATTTTTTGGTCTATAGAGTCTAAATAATCAAGAGTTTCAAAAGGTAATCTATGCAACTCTCCAGTTTTTATATACTCATTATCAGGTCCTGCGTTCCATGCCGATAAAAGTTTTTTTGGATCAGATCCTATATTTGGATTATCCATGTACTTTTTAATTTGACGTATCATACCATCTGCATTTTGATTTACATCAAATACGTCTTTAACGCCTGCTTCTTTAGCAGTATCAGGCATAAACTGAAATAACCCTTGCGCTCTTTGTCCTTTATATTTACCTTCTTTTATAATAGGACCTTCTTTTTTAGGATCTAAACTACTCTCATGAAACGCTTGAGGAACAAACAAATCAGGATTTAAACCCGCATCCTCAAGTTTAGACGTTAACAATTCCGCAACTTCAAGTTGCTCTTTGCTTAATTTACTGTAATCAAGAGGTTTAGAGTCAGCCATAGGTTTTTACGGGTTTAATTGTTTTTGTTTAGCTTCTTGCTCTTTTTTGAGTCTTGCTTCTTGTATAAGTCTACGAGTTTCAGATATAGGTTTAGCTGTTTGTTGTGTTGTAGCGGGTGTAGGTGCTGCGCTTTGTCCCGCTACTGCTGGAGTTTGTAAAAAACTCGGTACTTTGGATTGATTTTCAAGATAAGAGTTATATTTGTTTTTATACTCATTAGTGCCGTAAAAAGAGTAACCATCTATAGTTGGATCCTCTTTATGAAGCTGATTAAAAAGTTGATGCCTTTCTATTGGCCACTGCGCTCTTTGTATAAACCCATTTAATTTTGCTTGATAAGATTCAGGTGTGTCATCTCTAGGGCTTGGGTGTAAGTCTGTTAAAAATTTTGTTCTGTAATCTGACATCCTAGCGTTTAAACCTGCGTTTTTAGCATATTCGTTTTCAGCTATACCTCTTAATGATTCAATGTATTTAACCGCAGCTATTACCTGTTGTTGGCTTTCTGGAGTTTCTCCTGATAAAACTCTTTGTATAGAGCTTATAACATTATTTAACGCTTTTTCTGTGTGATCATTTGTGAGCATTGATCTCATTGCGTCACCAGGACCTCCTTTACTAAAGTCTCCAAAATGATTTTTTACTTGTGGTAAATTAGAAAAAGCATCCATTGCTTTATAAACAGGCAAAACTGATTGAGCAGCAATACTATCAGTTAATATTTCTTTTTCTTTTTCAATAGCTAGTTTAGAACGCTCAGTTCCTAGAGTTTTATTAACTTCATTTTTCAAAGCGATGTCTTCTTGGCTTCTAGGTAATCCCCTATCATTTTCGCCAAAAGAGTCTTTTAAAAATTGAAGTCTAGAAACGTTATCTGGTAGGTTTCTATACTGTATTAATTTTTCAGGAGGCATCGGGTAAGTACCCCAAGGCGTCTGTTCAGGTATTGCTTTATATCCTGGCAAATATCCTGAAATAGTGCTGTTTTTTGTGTTAACTAAAGCTCCAGTTTGAGAATCAATAGACACATTTGGTTGGTCCATTTTAAGCATTTCTACAAGAAGTTTATTTCCTTCTATATCATCTTTATGAGTTGCTATATAGGCTCTTGCAACTGTTGGATCCAATTTTAGCAAAGGTGCTGTTGGTCTATGCTCCGCACCCACCATCGTTAATTTATCAGGAGCTCCCGGAGCGGTAGGATCTGTGTGATCGGGGTGAGCGCTGGCTACAGTTAATGTTTCTCCTGTAGGAGCTACTTTAACTCCAGGAGAAACTGTGGTATCACCCGTAAGAATTTTTGTAAAATCTTCTTGATTTTGCCCTTGCAGAAGAGCTTTTTTAAAATCTTCTTGATTTTGAGCTTGTCTACCGAGCTCATATTTTGATTTAATCAAACCGAGTCTAGCTTGTGCCAAAGGTATCTGCATCTTTTGTTGCTCAGCTTGATGCGCACCCATAACATTAGCTGCATTTCCCACAGCCTCGCCAAAACTACCAGTACGACCAGGATTAAGTAACGCTCCTGCTATTTGAAACCAAGGCGTTTGACTGCCTTGAGCTGATTGCTGATCTAAAACTGCTTTGTATTGATTTAATGCTTGCATATACTCCTGCATTGGAGTAGTAGGAGTTGCAGTTTGAGCGGGGTTTTGTGGAGCGGCAACGGGTAATGCAGAAGACTGCTGAGCTTGCATAGGAACAGGCGCAGGCGCTGGCGCAGGCATCGAAACAGGTGCCGGATTTTGAGCAAGCGGAGTCGATCGAGTGATTGTACCTCTTTGAGCAACAGGCGTCAAGTCAGTGGGAGTGTCTGAACCTGCTTGGACATTAGTTACGTAACCTCCCCATCCTTTATCAAGATCTACAGCAGGTACCACGGGCAACGCTAAATTTTGAGTATTGTCTTGTGCCATGATATTTAAGGGTTTGGAATAGTGTTAGATGTGTTAGAAGGATTTACAATATTATTTATTGTATTTGCTGCATTTGCAGTGGTATTTACAACGCCTGCAATGGTTGCTGCTGTTCCAAGCGCAGTAGACAGCGGAGAAGCGCTGTAAGCACCAGGAATAGGACCTGTGTAAGTCTGAGACGTCGCTGTTGGAATCGTTTGACCTTGAAGCAGTGATGCGTATTGTTGTAGGGCGGTTATTGGATAATTTACTGCAGCTTGATTGAGGGCTTGCTCTTGAGCGCCCAATGAGGCTTCAGCGTTAACTCCTGCTAATCCTGCTGTTTGAGCTTGTTGAGCTTGCGATGCTTGCAGTTGACTTGCAGCAAGTTGATTTGCTTGTTCAGTGTTTGTTAATGAGCCTAGAGTTTGTCCTGCAGCTAATTGGTTAGCAGCTTGTCCTTGAGCAGCTGAAAGAGCTTGCCCGTATCCTGTTTGTTCAGCAGCAGCTTGTTGAGCTAGAGCTGCAGTATCAGCATTAGATATCCCCAAGGCTAGGGCTTGAGCTCCACGTTGCGATCCAAATTGCCCTGAGCCTACAGCTCCAGAGGTTATTTGAGGAGACAAATTTTGAGCTATGTTTTGTTGGTTTAATTGGCCGATCTGATCAACAACATTTTTTGTGTAAGGACTCATAAACGAGCTAATTTGAGGAGCCACGTTAGTCGCTGATGATAAATTAGCTGTAGCTGCTGTAACTGGGTTTAAGCCCAAAGCGCCTGTAGCTGTTTGCCCCGCCGTCGTTAATCCTGGTTGATACGCGTTTGCTGCATTTTGTACTCCTCCAAAAGCAGCCGTTTGATTTGCTGTATTAGCAACAGATGACATCCCGCTTAAATCTACGTTACCTTGATTAACGATGTTGCTCAAATAATTTTGATAGAATTGTGGTAGCGTTGTCGCTTGTTGTTGCGTTGTTGTGATATTAGGCAACGCGCCACCTTGAGTCAAGGAAGCGCTTCCAGGACTACCCGCAGTCGCTAACGTAGCTGGGGCAGGACTGTAGGCTGCTCCTGTCAAAGGCGACGTGTTAAATGTAGACGCTGGGTTTGTTACAGCAGTTGTTGTCATGATTTGCCTCTTAGATATTCAAGCGGACTTTTCGCTTTGGGTGGTATTTTGTCAATCGGGGCGCTACGTTTATGTTTTCGAATAGCTTCACGCATTTTATCTAAAACAGAAGCTCCTGCTTTGTTAGACCCGTCGCCTAATGCAGAAACTGTGTCAGCATCAAAAACGTATTCGCCATCGGCTAGCATAGCAGGTATATCATCGCTTTGTCCAGTGCCTGGACCTTGAACGTGTTTTCCTAGACCGCCTGTTCTAAATAGGGGTAGTCCATTATAGTTTGGATGGCTTTTGTCGGATTTTAATCTTTCTTTTATGATAGCGACGTACTCAGGTTCCAATTTATTTATATGTTCTTCTACTTTGCCGCCTTTAGCATACCCTTGTGTAACACCGCCTAACTCTCCTGCGTATTCACGCGCTAATATGTTATCTATAAGACTACCAGAACCCGTACTAGCAGGAGCGGTATTATTTAGCAATCCTGCTAGAGGGTCGGTAAATCCTGGAAATTTTGAAGAACCTAGTACGACCGCTCCACTTGTAAGCGGTGAATTCCAAGGACCTGAGCTAGAGCCTCCAGTTGTACCACCTGAAGGTACGCTATTGGATGGAGTACCTGAGCTTGAATTTAATAATGAAGAAGCTACCTTTGCAGCTGCTGCCGCATCAGATAGAGATACGGTTGAAGGAGTGCTTGTGATAGGAACGCCATTAGCGTCCATTGGAGCTCCTAATTTATTTGCCTCAGGCGTGTAATTAGGGGCTGGTGTTCCATTTGAATACGTAGGAGAACCTAACAACGGAGCAGCTGCAGTTGACGGTATTATAGGAACGCCCGTACCTGCTAAACCGCTACCTAAAGGCGTTTCAGGAGTGATATTAAGATCTCCTGGTAACGCCGTGTTCATAAAAGACGACGTGTTTACGGAAGGTATACCTGCATCAGTCAAAGCATTTGAAGAAGGCAACGCTCCAATATTCCCCGTGCTTGGATAAACATTTTCACCAGCATTTAATGCTGGATTATCCATGCCCGATATCGGCGTTTCAGTTGATGATGTGCTTGGCGTTGTTGGCGCAGCACCGCCTGTACCTGTGCCTGGGTCTACGGGTTCTCCGTTGTTAACTAAGTTTTGCAGCGTAGTTGCTATTGTAGAGTTAGGATTAAAACCCGCATACGACACAGCTGCATTAAGTAGCGCCGCACCATATTGTCCTTTGTTTGCCGCATTGGCAGCGTTATAAGCAGCGATATAAGGAACTAAAGCGGGAAACGCGATCGCCAACGCAGGTTCACCTGCCGTCATTAGAGCGCCTGTTCCACCTGCAAACCCGCCTGCCCCTGCGTTTAAACCCGTATTAAATACGTTATTCGCTGTTACTGGAGACAGCATTCCATTTCCGCTAGAAGCCGTTCCTGCTACTGCTTGAAGCATCGCACCGCCAGAAGTCGGTATATTGATCGCTGTTTGCCCGTCTGGTGTAGAAGTTACAGTATAATTTCCACCGATTTGTTGTCCAGTGCTTGTATCAACTAAATAACTAGTACCTGTGTCAGCGTTGTAGTTAAGTTGCGCCGTTCCATTTTGTAACGCAGTCGCTAATGCTGGATTTTCTTGCTGCGCTTGGCTTATTAAATTTGACGAAGCTTGCCCGTAGCTAGTGCCTGCGGTTCCTGGATTAGACGTTAAAAAAGGGCTGTATTGCGTTGGCGTAGATGTAGTAGTTGTTGGCAATGCCCCTGATGAATCGCTAGGGCTAGAGGCCGTATTTGCTTCATTTTGAACAATTTGAGCCAAAGGATTATTGGCAGGAGGTGCAGAAGCGGCAAGGGCAGCATTAACAGCCGCAGGATCAGCATTAAATTGTTGTTCGGCTAGAGCAACATTTGCACCTGGGTTTTGAGCAAAATAATCTGTAATTTGTTGAGGTGTGTAGGTAGTATATGTAGGGGTAGACGCTGCTTGAACCTGCGCCACAGGCGTAGGAGGAACTGGAGGCGCAGGCGGTGCTGGTGGAGCTGGGGGTTCTGGTGGTCCGTATGCCATAATTTAAATCTTGTTTGGTTTACCTAAACTCATACAACCTGTTAATACAACAGCCCATTCTTGCCAAGTTTTAAAGCCACGAGGATCTGGAACTCCAGAGTTCATAAAATAACCGATTCCCGACACAGCGCTTGCCCAAGTCTCCCATTCGTTTTCAGGCAAAGTTCCTAGCTGATTTGCAGCAAACAACTCTGCCATATGCGCGCACCATCGATCCCAAGTGATGTCTCTAGGATCATATACTATCATGGGTTTCCAGTCCCGCGGACATCGCCTGTGGTCATAGACAACAAGTTTTTGCCCATCTGGTAGTTACCGTTATAGACATTTGACTCAAAACGAAGTCTCATCTCACGACGTTGCTCACGCATATCAATTTTTAAAGTTCCTGGGGTGAAATTATAAGGGCTAGACGGCTGGTCAACGTCATCAGCATATCCCTTACCTGTTACAATCACGTCCATATCACCTACTTGAACAAAATCAGTTTCTATACGCTCTAATCTTGTCCACAAATTGTCTCCTGGCTGCTGTGTAGAACCTACCAGACCGCCCATTGTACCTAACGATGGTGTCTCAAAAGCCGAATATATCGCGTCTACATTAGTCAAATATACTTGATCATAGCCTGCTTCGTGCTGCCAAATGGTGTAGAATTGACTCAGCGTGGCTGTTAGGGTTAAACCTGTGCCAGATGAAGGAGAAAGAGCTGTAGTTGATAACGTACCTGTAAACGAGGATGAATAAGAACCGCCATTGATTATAGACAACCCTGTCACAACTCCGCCAGATACGCTGGTCACTAGTAAGAGCGCTGGGCTTCCTCCTGTACCATTTACAGTTACTCTATCATTTACAGCGTAGCTTGTTCCACCGCTAACGATCGTTGTTGCTGTGACTTCATATCCAGTCGCATTATTGCTAGCCCAAACAGGGAATCTAAAGATCTCAGAAAATGCACCAGCTGAGCGTTGAGCTCCAGGAGCAAAACCTGCATCATACCATATTTTTTCACGAACATTGTATATAATCGCGTTGTTACATTCAGTAGATGATCCAGAAGGATAGAACCACCAAATTTCACCCCAACGAGGAATTTTTGTACACCAGACTTTTTGTCGCTGATCGTAGTTAAGATTATCAAAAAAGTAATTTTGATTTGTGTCGTTTGGTATTTCTTGAACGACGCCGTTATACATTAGAAAACGATCAACCCCTACCCAGTAATACAATCCATCATATTCAATGACGCTACTAGACGATAAGATTGAAGTTTGGCTGCTAATTAAATCATAAGACCAATAAAAGGTCTGTCCACCAGCTGTAGTCGGCGCATAGCTAACGCGGATCAGCGCGTCTGAAGCCCAAAATAAACCACTCGGAGAGGTTGTGCCCCCGCGAATTGGAAGCCCTTTAACTATCTTACCCGTGGCTACGTTATTTGCGTTAGAGTCAGCTGAAACCCAATTAGTAAAATCACCAGCTGAGCAATTTTGAATTAAACCATTATTACCGTATACAAACAAATACGGATGGATCATAACGCATCCACCAGAAACAGCGATGTTATTATCAAATGTAACTGATGTAGCTCCACTGCCAGTTGTTGCAAGGGTTAATGTGACAGAAGTTCCGCTGACAGAAGCTACCTTTGTTCCAGCAGCGATGTAGGTTCCTGTTACAGTCTGCCCTGCGCCTATCCTTACATCGTTAGCTGCTAGAGTCAACGTTATTGAAGTAGAAGAAGTTGCAGATACTGTAAAGATACCTACTTTAGACATCGTTAGACTACCAAACGTGCCTGGGAATTGACCGTATAAAACAGGCGTATTTACAGTTGAGTCAATAGCTGATAAATTTTGTCCAGGATGAGCAACTAAATTATTGTTCGCATTTCCTGTTGAATCGTAGCCGATGTCAAACTGCCAGAGGTTATTTGCGTTTGCTGTAAAGTTGCTCAAACTGTACTGCGTTGGACCAAAACCCGTATTACTATTATTACCCTGCTGCCATTGTTCTAGACCGCTAGAATATCCGGAAACGATATAATTCAGTCCGTTATTGGAGGTCATTTGGATACCGCGTGATATCCCCGATGCGTTTAAAAACATCGCATTGTAACCGCCTACCTTACGGGGGCGTCCGCGCTGAAACCGCACCCAAACTCCGTCTACATAACGAGCCGTGTCAAACTGCGTGCCATCTCTCTGCACTCCTGGAGTAGGGGCGAGTGATACTACTTTTGCGGTCAAAATGTTCCTCCACTAATTCCTACAGGAACTAAGAGTCCAGTAGAGGTAAAAGTCGCCGCATTAGACCCGCCTAGCGATATGCCGACTTGGTTGCTTGTTGGATGATAAATACCTGTAGTTAAATCACCTGTGTAATTGATACTAGGGGATGCTGCAGATCCAGAGGATAAAGTAAGACTTGTAACGCTACTCAGCGCTCCACTGTTTGCGTTAATTACGTTTGAACCGTCACAAATCGCGATAAGCGACTGCCCTTGCGGTATCGCTAAAGTTGAAAAACCTCCACCTGAGGTTTTTATCGTTAGTGTGTATGAGCCTGAGGTGTTATTTGTAAATGAATATAGCTGAACTGTAGACGGGACAACGATAATTTGATTTGACGTCAAAGTACCGTTATACTGTTGAATCGTATTAGCAGCCTGCGCTGAAGTAAGAGTTGTCGTGCCTCCTGTTACAGTCAAAGCAAGTTGAGTGTAAGCAAATGAGTTTGAGCGACCGTAGCCGTACGTATTCCAGCCAGTCCCATTAGAAACTATGACTAAAGATTCAGTAAGCTGAAGTTGTTGACTTGCGTTACCATTGATCGTGTCAGTGCCAACAGGGGTTATCGTTACAATACCTGAGCCATTATTACCGATTATACAGAACCACCCATTACCGACTGCTGAAGCTGAAGGTAAGGTTAGCGTTCCAACTCCTGTATTCCAGTTTAAAAACTGCGCTTGAGAAGTTGCTGTGATCTGGTAGTTTGAGTAAATTGTAGTGACTGGATTGTTTTCATTTAAAGTCAATCCTGAAGCTGATAAGCCGTAACCTGCTAAAGCAGAAGCGTTTGCCGAGGATGTACCTGCGCCTAATAAAACTGTAGCCCAAGTGCCCGCAGTGGTTGTGTTATCAGTCAACCAAATAAACTGCGCAGCTCCTGAGGCTATGTTTATGATTGTAGGTCCAGGACTGGTTGTACCTGAATTAGCTGATACAGTAAATGTGTAAGAGTTAGAGCTTATGTTTCTAATGAGGATCGTTTGTCCTGTAGAAACTTGCTGTGCTGGAGGTAGAATCAGGTAAAAGCCGTTTGCTGTAGCTGCAACGTCAATAATACTACTTACTGGAGTGTTTGTATTGCCGTTGATTGGCCACTGCAGTATCAAATTACCGCTCAGCGTTATGGATTCGTAGCTAACTGATGACGGGGAAATCGTCTGTCCAGTAAAAGGGCTGGTGTAGGTCGTCATACTTAAGAATCCTGTGCAACTGTTTGACGATCAACCAATCTAAGCTGATCTTCGGTTTTCAATGCTGCCATGGCTTCTTGAAAAAGCTGCTCCCAGACTTGAAGCCTAGTATCATCTTTTAAGAAGGTAGCCGTTTGTTTTAATACACCAAATAGCATAGCGTTCGGTGCGTTTTGCGTCAACCAGTTTGTTTGATTATCTGAAGCCAGCGGTTGCAGACGAGTATAGCAAAGCGCCTCAAACGAGTAGGCTTGATCTGGAGTTGGAGCAAAAAACCAATGATCGTAATCGTAATCGGCGTAATAGAGAGGTTGAGCTGTTGAAGAAACATTAGGCCAATAGTTATTAAGATACTCTAATTTACGTAAATAAACAGGCTGTTTTTGTCCTGAAGCGGTGACTAAAGTCATAGACACAGTTTTACGCCATCTAGCTGGTTTTGCTATAACAGCGTTTCCTACATTCATCGTCGAGTCAATAACCTCTAGCTGACCTAGAGTCTTGATCACTTCAGCGATTTCAAACTCAGCTAGGGTGATAGCCGTAGGAATATAGGCAACGACTGCCGGATCTGAACGCTCAAGGTACTGTAGCACTAGAGCGGTTAGACTGTCATAAGTAAATACATAAGACGGCGTTGTCATTGGATATGCCTCAAAGGGTTGCTAAATTATAGCTCTTTACGCGTACACTCTAGTCCCCGCTTTATCAATTATCAAAGATTGACGTCTAGGCTTATCCTCAGGATGATTAGGAACGCTGATATGCGTCCAACGATCAAACTCACGAATGACTTGATCAAACGGTAAATCACTAGCGATGATAGCTTTTACAACCTGATCGGGAGTCATAGATGGAACTCTAAGGTCTGCAGCGCACCCTATTCGGTGTTGACTAGAGTCTTTGCTGCCGACCGCGTCATTTACGGCTTTTGACCGAAACGCGCTGTTAACCATGATCGGCTTGTCTCCCAAGAGCGTTTTGACAAGCTCCAGAAATTCTGCAAGCCTGTAAAGATTTTTGGTTTCAGATTCGTTAGGTTCATTTGATAGCTCCCTGTGGTCAGTATATGTAAGTTCTTCAAGTGTAAAGTGAGGGGTGAGTTGAGTAGTCATTTTGTTGGTGTCGAGTTATGAATCATCGTGTCTTTAGCTTGTGAGCCACTAGATGAGCCAAAGTAAAACGAAAGAACTAGCATTAAAGCGCCATCCAAAGTACCTAGCACACGGGCAATGAGCTCACGCATAGATGGGTCAATGACGTGAGTCAATAAAAAATACTGCACTGCTGACCATGCCACCACAATCATGATAGATAGGGTAGGGGGTACAAAGCTACCTGTGCTGATCTGCATCTGACGTGCGCTTGATCGGTCGGCTACGGCCAACTTCTCAAAGTCCAAGCCCATTTCTTGCGCTCTTGCTTTCAAGGCAATCTCAGCAGTCTGGATCGAGGCAATCTGCTCGGCAGTCATCTTACCAGAGTTGATTGTGTTTTGCACTTCACTAGGGTCAATCCCTAGAGACTTGGAGACAGCCTCCACAGCCATGCCAGCAAGTGGACCGCCCAAGCATGAGGCTATGGTAGGTGCTAGTGTTTTAAGCCAGTCCATTTACTGTCCTTTCGACTTTTGATAATCTAAGTGTATGCCATACATAAGCGAGCCAAAGACCAAGAGCCACGCGATGATTCCTGCACAGATTGCACCCCTGAGTTCCCATTTTGCAATGAATTGACGCCTTTTTCTATCAGCGTCTTCACGAGCTTTTTTTGTTCACGCTCGACTTTTTCTCGCTCTTTACGCACAATCTCACGCATTTCCGTGAATTTTGACCAAAGACCTGGCATACCGATCTGATAAATAATCATCTCACGAAGCTCAGTCTCCATGCGTTGAATCTGCTCTTGGCGCAAAATTCTGTTCATTGCCTCTTCATTGATGCTGATATTTTTGGGCAGTGGGTTCTTCTTGGCTTCTTTTTCAGCTTCTTTATACGACTCTTGATGCGTGAAAAACGCACCGAGATGGCTGCCAATATCGTTGACAATATCACCAACCTCTTTGCCGTCTTTCTTAAAATCTTGGTATAGATCAATGCACTCACGAATCCCTGCGTGAGCCGCTTTACACGCCGCAAAGATGGTGATTGGATCCATCAGATTCCAAAGAACTTGTGAAAGAACTGCGCCGCAACCCCAGGCCCAAACATGACCATTGCCATCACAGCATAGATCAAATACTCGATCTTGGTCATGCGCCTTTCGCCACTTTTCAACGATTGCTCAATGTTGCGGTAACGCTCATCACAG
>Ga0214164_1000392_pt1 | contig 28591 bp, 17 predicted proteins | sample TroBogepilimnion_13_FD_153003 | JGI IMG/M metagenome (GOLD analysis project Ga0214164, IMG submission 153003) | Freshwater microbial communities from Trout Bog Lake, WI - Practice 03JUN2009 epilimnion v4 | ecosystem: Environmental > Aquatic > Freshwater > Lake > Epilimnion/Euphotic zone ...
GTAATAGGAAACACATAATCCCAACAATAACCTGCAAAAACAAGGATGCAGCCCGCTACAAAAAGATTGGTGAGCATATCAAATGTTTTCCCTTTCGTCTGGATGTATTGACCAATCAGGTAACCAAATATTACTTGTACAATAGCCGCAGGCAAACTCGCTAATCCTTCCGGATCGAATGGTACACCTTCGCCTTTGTACAAATGGGTCACGCCTAATAGCTTGGTGTCGATTGCAGTACCAAAAAAGCCATTCAAGCTATAAGGGTCTTGCGGATTTCCAAAATATAAAGTCACAAACCAATATAACAATAACAACACGCAACCCACCACATAAGCGCCACGAGCTTTTAGAAAGTAAACTAGTAGTGAAGCACTGAAATAGCAAAGGGCGATGCGTTGTAATACCCCCATAATGCGCACGAGCTCCCAAGGCTTGGCTACCAAAACCTCGTTATCCCACTTTACAAAAGGGCACCAGTTGAGGAATAATCCGATTAAAAAGATGAGAATTGTACGCTTGCAAACCTTCTTGAGCATATAGGCTGTTCCTTCCTTTTCGAAGCGCGGCATTACAAAAGCCATGGCATTACCAACGGCAAAAAGGAAGAAAGGAAAGACCAGATCGGTAGGCGTGCAACCATGCCAAGGCGCATGATCGAGGGGGGAATAGAGGTAATCCCAACTGCCGGGATTATTAACCAAAATCATCAAAGCAACCGTTGCGCCTCTAAATACGTCCAAAGAATAATATCGCTGATTCATTTTGTGAAGATAATAGATTGCAGTGAACAGTTAGCAGTAAATAGTAATCAGTTTATTCAGGTATTTGGAAGGTATTTATTCTGGCCATTGCAGCGGCAAGGGTGTGGTTATTCTTATAATCGTGGTTAAGTACTTTAGTGTTGTTATTTGCGAAATTGATGAATGGATCTTTAATAGTTTTAAAATTAATGGCTACTTCTGGGTTCGTATCTTCCAATATTGAGTCCACTTCTTTTTTACATTGTATCATCTTGCCACAATAAAAGAGGACTGCATACATAATGATAAAGTGTTTCTCATTCATGGGTACGCTTTTATTTCTTTTATTTGAGATGCGGGTATTAAGTAAAATAAACTGCTCTTTTGTAAAGTAATTCATTTCTTGGATAAACCGATGGATACTCGATTCCTCTTCGTGAAATAAATAACTAACCCATGAGAAAGCTATTCCTACGAAATTACTTAAATCGTCTGCATTGTTCAATGTAAAAATAATAGGAGAGAGGCGTGTAGTTTTTTGCATTTGAAGAAAATTATTTCCATTCAAATGACGACTATTAAATCCATACGCTTAGTTTAATTTCTATTTTTATGTTTATTTGATGAAATAATTTAGTCGCTACTAAACTATTTCGTTTTAGTAAGGTCATTTCTCCACAAAAAATAAAACAGATATGAAACGAATGCTCTTGAAGAAAATCTTGCTTGCAACTACTTTACTTGCGGGTTCTGTTGTCACCAGTTATGCCCAAACCGCTTTGCCAGTAGTTGATGGACCTTATAAACCAAATGATCCTTCTTCCTTCAAACAATATAAATGTCCCGATTGGTTCAGGGATGCAAAGTTTGGCATCTGGGCACATTGGGGACCACAGGCAGTGCCACGTCATGGCGATTGGTATGCAAAGAAGTTGTACCAACAAGGAAGTGGCGATAACAAATACCATGTGGCAACGTATGGTCACCCTTCCAAATTTGGTTATAAAGACATTATTCCGCTGTGGAAAGCAGAGAAATGGGATCCTGAATATTTAATGAAATTATATAAAAAGGCAGGGGCTAAATACTTTGTGAGTATGGGCAGCCATCACGATAACTTCTTTTTATGGAAATCTAAAATACATCGCTGGAATGCAGTAGAAATGGGGCCACATAAAGATGTAGTGGGTATCTGGCAACAAGCGGCAAAGAAAGAAGGATTGCGATTTGGTGTTTCGGAGCACCTGGCGGCAAGTTATACCTGGTTCCAATCGGCGCACGGTGCTGATACGTCTGGTGAATTTAAGGGCGTCCCTTATGATGGCAACGACCCTGCTTACGCAGATTTGTACCATACCAAAGCTGCTCCCGGTGATAAAGCCTGGTTAACCACGAGTCATGAATGGCCTAAAGAATGGTTTGATGATGTGAAGGAACTGGTAGATAATTATCACCCCGATTTGTTATATTCTGATAGTAAACTCCCGTTTGGAGATACAGGTCTGGCGATGCTTGCCAACTACTACAATGGAAACCTGAAGGCAAATCATGGCAAGATGGAGGCGGTTTATAATTACAAGTCGATGCCAGCGGATGGAACTTATGTAAAAGACATTGAGCGTGGAGTAAATGATAGTATCTCTCCATTTCCTTGGCAGACAGATACGAGTATTGGTGACTGGTTTTATAGTAATGGCCAGAAGTATAAGAGTGCTTCTGAGATTATTCAGATGCTGGTGGACATTGTGAGTAAGAATGGTAATTTATTGATTAATATTGTTCAGACTCCTGAAGGAGATATTGAGCAGGATATGGTAAATACCTTGGAAGATTTAGCTACGTGGACTACTGCCAATGGAGACGGCATTTACGGGACGCGTCCATGGAAAGTTTATGGCGAAGGCCCTTCTACTGCTAAGACACAAGAGAAAGGGCACTTTGGTGGATTGAAAGATGTGCGTAAGTATCAACCAACAGATATTCGTTTCACCACTAAGAATGGATCTGTATATGTGTTTGTGATGGAATCACTGACAACAGATATTAACATTGTTTCTTTGGGTAAGAATGCACAATTTGAAACGAAAGCAGTTGCTTCTGTAAAGCTATTGGGAAGTGCTGAAAAGTTAGTATGGAAACAAGGCGATGAGGCATTGGTAATTAATAAGCCAACAACATTGCCCAACTGGAAGACATTGGTTTTTAAAGTGTCATTTAAGAAATAGGTGGATCATTTTTAATGTTAAAGGGGCGGTCGACCATAGTGTTGATTGCCCTTTTTCTTTTGGTTATTTCTTTGGGCTACTCCACAAAATAAGTCCGTCATTTAGCTTTACAAGTGTATCTAATTGCCTGAATTTAGCAATTTCTTCTAGCCTCATGATGCCTTTGTTGTCAAAATCATTGGTAAACCAGATGATATAGTTGGGGTTTGACTCGTGGTAATCTTTTAAATCTGCCGTGTGCGCTGGCTCTGGTAAGTCTTGTGCTGATAGTTCGGGGTTGTAAAAATAAACAGCATCATTAGCGTTGGAATAAATGGGCTTATCCGATTTAAAAAAGGCTTGCTTGAACTTAATAAACTGTACAATATCACTTTCTTGCCATCCTGATTCAGTATAACCCGGAATGCCGCTTTCTTTATACTGCGCCTGCAATTCTTTAGCAGCTTTTGCCTGACGGTATTGTAACAAAAGGAAAAGGCAAGTAACAACACCAATCGAAATTACCCTCATTGACTTTGTTTTTATTTTACCGATGAACTGTGGGATGTAAAAACTTATGCCTATTAATAAAGGGATAAAGGCAGGGGAAAGAAGGCGATTGTTGATTTTTTCGTAACGGGAAATGGTTGATGTGATGAGGATAAAAAATAAGTAGGTAAGGCAAAATGCCAGGATGATGGTCTCGAATGCGGACTGTTTCTCCAACCAAAAGAAGCGGATAAGAAATGCAATTCCCAATGTCAGTATCAGTGTAATACCAATGGTTATTGAAACGGTACCAGGCATATTTGGCAACTGAAACCATTGGAATACGGTATCTCCAAAATATTGAATGTTGGTGAGCAGGGGCGTAACACTTGGCTGCCTGATTCCTGTAAAGGTCCCCGTTTCGGCTTGGTTGTGCAAGAGGTTTGCGGCCAATAATGTGATGCTGATACAAGCATATAAAGCAAGATGTAACAGTTTTTTGAGGAAAGAAATCTGGTATTGAAGTACAATCAGCAAGATACCAGTACCTAAGATACTGATGCCGGCAATGCGTGTATCGCAAGCGATGGCCGTAAAAAGGGAAGGCAGAAGCAGGTTTGGAAGGGTGGGGGCAGAGAGGTATTTTCGTAGGAAGACAAGGAAGAAGGCCAGTAAAGCCATAAAAAAGGTTTCGCTCCACAGCATTGTGTACACATCGAGGATGGTATAACTGATGGGAATGATACTCAGGGTAGCTAGTTTATGCCAGCGGTTGCTTTTATAAAACCGTTCGATGATACAGCCGTAAATAAAAATAACAATCCCAACCAACAGCGCATTGATAAAAGGAGCCAATGCTATTACATCCACATTAAAAAGCATGGATAATAGTCCAAGGAAAACGGGGTATCCTGCTGGAAAGATGATGAGGGCATTTTCGTCGAAGTCGACCAGCCATTTGCCAGCGCAAAGGTTTCTTGCAGTGCCAGAATAGGAAACAGAATCGGGGGAGATACCCACGCCGTGGTAATGGGTGAGTATAAAAATAAATATACTTCCAGCAATGGCTGCCACCAGTGAGTCGATGTTTTTTGTAAAATTCAGCACCCCGCGTTTTTTCCTCATAGCTATGATATTGGCTAAGATAAGGGGAGTGCATAAAATGGCAAGGAAAAGTTTTTGGATAGGGGGTATTTACCAAGAATCAGTGAAGATAGCTTTGCCTTGTTTTTTCATTAAAGCCATCATTGACTTAATACTAGATTTTAGTTTAGGCGGTAATGAATAAAATGCGGTGTCAATTTGAGTGTGCCTTTGGTAATCTAAAATACCGTTTTGATGTCGAATTACTATTTTCTTTCCGTTGTAGAAAATAACAAATTTGATTCTTCCGTCATCATATCCGTTTAATCCCCTCGTTCCATAGATAATGATTGGCTCAATTAATCCATCACTATCAAAATCTTTAAAATCGAAGTAGCTTGTCCAAAACCAAATGGAACTTTCTTTATTATCTTTTTCTATGATGTTATCATTAATTTCCCAAACTTTAACGAGTTTCTCCTTGTTTATTTTAATATTGATGGCTTTGATTGAATGATTAAAAGTGTCTCTGTCACCAATTGAGTCATTACTTTCTGTAAATACCAGAAGGAAACTGCCTGACTTATCTGAATAGTTATAAACTCTAAAAATCGGGTAGGTTATTTTCATTTCCCTTTTTATTGAGTCAGTAAAGATTTGCCTTGTCTCATTGAGAGATAAAATTCGTGGGGCGTAACTATTATTCTGGGCTTTTAGTAAGGTCAGATTTAAAACAGTAAGAAAACAATAAATTAAGTACTTCATAATATTAGATGCTCTCTCTACGGAAATTGTACTGTCATTTTTACTTTAATTCCACAATAAAAAATGCTACTAACTTCTTTTTTCAAGTTTTTATTCCAATTTTAAACGTTTAAATTGATTTTTAGACGTTTTAAATTGGAATAAAAACTTTTAAAATGATTTTTAGACGTTTAAAATTCAATTTAAAACTCCCTTTGTCTTTCTGCAAAATGTAGCTGTAAGTATACAAAACATATTATTCCTTTAATAAAACACTTTATCTATAATTTGCTTTTTCTTTTTTTATACTCCTCAATCTTTTAACTTCAATCTCATCAGTATATCTCTCTGCTTATCGTCTCCCAACATGAAAATGTGGTTATCAAATTCGGTAAAACCATTTTTCCTATAAAAATTGATGGCTCGTGCATTCTTCTCCCAAACCCCTAGCCAAACATAATGGGCTTTTTTTTCTTTTGCCACCTCTGTAGCTTTTTGGTAGAGCAATTGCCCCACTTTCTTCCCAAGAAATTCTTGTAAAACATAGATGCGTTCTATTTCCAGCGCATTCTCATCTTTGATATCTGTTTGCGAAGAGTCGGTATTCAGTTTTAAATACCCAATAATGGTATGAGATAAAGAGGCAAAATAAAATTCGGAATTAGTATCGCTCAACTCAGTAGTCAATTTTTCTACTGAAAAACTCTCTTCCAGATATTTCAACATGTTTTCCTCGGTGTTTACTGCCGCAAATGCTTCATAGAATGTTTGTTTACTGATTGCTTGTAGCTTTTCAACGTCGTTTAGGGTTGCTTTTTTGATGAAAATGTTTGACATTGTCCATTTTTATTTTTCTAAAAGGGAGTGTGACCAACAATATTTGGGAACTGTAGTCGGTACTGTGAGCGCGAAATAAGATGCAATTAGGGGCTGCAGAATGTCACTATAACTTAAACAGACTATCCACAAACTCGTGTTTGTCAAAAATCAATAGGTCATCAATCTTTTCGCCTACACCAATAAACTTAACGGGAATCTTAAACTGATGGGCTATAGCCAATACCACACCGCCTTTGGCAGTACCATCTAGTTTGGTAATAGTGAGGCTGTTTACATCTGTAGCTGCTGTAAAGTGCTTGGCTTGTTCCAGTGCATTTTGTCCCGTAGAACCATCCAATACCAACATCACTTCATGAGGGGCATTGGGGATTATCTTGCTGATTACACGCTTTATCTTGGTTAGTTCATCCATCAGGTGCGCTTTGTTGTGCAAGCGCCCGGCAGTATCTATTATTACAATGTCGCTTCCTCTTGTCAAGGCACTTTTCACGGTATCAAACGCCACTGCACTAGGGTCGCTGCCCATTGCCTGTTTCACAATAGGTACGCCCACACGCTCGCTCCATATTGTCAATTGGTCTACCGCTGCTGCCCTAAAGGTATCTGCAGCACCCAGTAATACATTATATCCTGCCTTCTTATAGTTGTGCGCGAGTTTACCTATAGTAGTTGTTTTGCCCACCCCATTCACGCCCACAACCAAAATGATATAAGGCTTTTTATCTGCAGGAACTTCGAAGTTCTTGTGCAGGTTGTCCGAAGAATCAATCAGTATAGCTTCTATCTCTTCCTGCAATAATCTGTTTAGTTCGCTCGTGCCAAGGTACTTGTCTTGTTGCACCCTTTTCTCAATACGTTCTATTATTTGTATTGTAGTATCTATACCCACATCGGCGTTCACCAAAGCTTCTTCTAGATTGTCGAGTACTTCGGCATCAACAGTACTTTTACCTGCAATGGCCTTGGTTATCTTGGCAAAGAAACCTTCCTTGGTTTTGTTAAGGCCCTCGTCTAGTGTTTCTTTTTCTTTTCTTCCAAATAGTTTCCCGAAAAAACTCATAATGTTTATTGTTTTATAACCGTAAAAGTTGGCGGTAAAAGTAATACAATGTTCAGGTAATTACTACGCAAAAACAAATATCCCCATTGTCTAATAACTACTTTTTCTAATGATATAATAAAATAGATGCTTTGTCGTTTTATTGTGAATGATAAATATGAGTGTTAGATTGATTATTGTTTTAACCGGATTAATTGCATGGCTATGAATCACACCAAAGAAATAAATGCTTTGTTTACTTTGATTGATGACCCCGATCAAGAGGTATTTACAACTGTATCGGACAGGATTGCTGGCTTTGGTAAGGCAATTATCCCTAACCTTGAAAACTTATGGGAGAATACATTTAGTCAGGATGTGCAGGAGCGTATTGAGAACCTGATTCATCGTTTGCATTATGCCGACCTCATGAATGGTATGACTGAATGGTGCGAAAGCGATGACCACGAGCTATTGTCAGGTGCTTTATTGGTTGCTAAATATCATTATCCCGATTTACAGCCCGCACTTGTGCTGCAAGACATAGAGAAAATAAGAAAGAATGTATGGTTGGAACTGAATAGCTTTCTCACCCCTTTGGAACAAGCCAATGTGTTGAGCAGCATTTTATACAACTATTATAGCCTCAAAGGCAATGAAGTAGACTACTCTATTAAAGATGATTTCTTTCTGAATAAAGTATTGTCGCGCCGCAAAGGAAACGCCCTTACGAATGGGATTATCTATCAGGTTTTGTGTAACTTGCTGGATATTAATGCCAGAGTTATTAATATACCAAGGCATTTTATAATTGCTTACTATCATTCCGATTATAATCCTGCATCCTTTATTGGAAACCCTCAGGATAAAATTCATTTCTTTGTAGACGGCACTACAGGACAGGCCTATTCGCACATGGACGTGGAAAACTATCTGAAAAAGATGAATGCGAGCCCTATTCCTGGTTATTTCAAGCCCCTTGCCAATAAGCGAATTATTCAGGTGTTGCTGGAAGAGCTAAGTAATTGTTACAACAAGCCATCCGAATTTGACAAGCAAAGCGAAATACTACGCTTGGTGGAAATACTCTCTTAGTTATGAGTGCTGAGTTATGAGTTATAAGTTATGTGGCTCATTCATAACTCATAACTCATAACTCATAACTAAATTCTTATGCCTCTCTTCTATACTAAAGAAATATCGTCCACTACAAAGCTTGCAATCTGGAAGATAGACGAACCCGAGTCTTTCTTTCTTAGTTATGTACCCTTATCTAGTGAAATATCGCACCCACACAAACGATTACAACATCTGGCAGGAAGGTATCTGCTGCAATATCTCTTTCCCGACTTCCCCATTCACTCTATACAAATTGCGAGTACAAGGAAACCCTATTTGGAAAATGAACGTTACCATTTCTCTATTTCTCATTGTGGGGATTACGCTGCTGCAATAGTAAGTAGTACGGATAGAATAGGTATTGACATTGAATTGCAAAGACCAACTGTTGCTAAAATTGCACATAAGTTTCTACACCCGGAAGAGATGGATGAGATACTATTAAGTGATATCACTTCTCTAACAATCTATTGGTGTGCCAAGGAAGCCATTTTTAAATGGTGGGGCTTAGGCGATGTGGACTTTAGTGAAATGATTCGCATCAACAAGTTTGTTCTTTCAGAGGACGGTACTATAGACGCAAGATTACTGAAGCATAGCTCTACCTTTCCTTTCAATCCACAATATAAAGTATTTGGAAATCTTTGTTTGTTATGGGTAGTTGGTTAATGCTATCCCATCCTCAACGCATATAGTTTTTCGAATAGTTTAGTCGTTAGCTCCCCGGGCTTCCCGTTCCCAATTCGTTTCCCATTAATAGCTAGTACCGGCAATACAATCTTGGTTGTGCTTGTAATGAAGGCCTCTTTTGCAGTCTCTACATCCGAAAGCTTTACAGAGGTAGCTTTTGCGCCAAACTCCTCAAATGATAGTATTTTCTTTCTGTTTACACCCCACAATACATCGCAGTCTGGTGTCACTAATTCATTATCTTTTGATACGAGGAAGAAATTGGCACGCGGACACTCCCTCAATTCTCCATTATTGTGATACAATACGTCATCTGCGTTGTTCTCTTTGATGAAAGGTTGCAAGTAGACAGCCTGCAGATAATCTATTGTTTTTACCTGTGATAGTTGACGTTGGTATTGGTGTGTTACCAGGCTTGTGCCTTTATCAAAACTAGCTCTGTCGTAAACAAAGACATTTTGAGTAATCAAAACATTCGCTGCTGCCAATCCATAGCCATCTGGTGAATATCCTCCCGTGACTGTGATTCTAATGCCGGAGTCGGGCATGTTGTTTAGCTCTAGTAATTTGTAAATCAACTTCGTTAATTCTGTTCTGTCTGGAATAGGAGCCAAGCGCATGGTCGCAACTGAATTATAAAACCGATTCAGATGATCTTCCAAAAAGACAGGCTTGCCCTTAACTGAAACAAAGAAATCGATAATACCATAGCCCCTTTGCACAGCAAGGTCTGAAATTAAAACGGTTGCTTCACTGTTCTTGATGAATTGTCCATTGATGATTGAATAATTGTCTGTCATTGTTTAATACTATTATATTTTTTCAAAAGTGGGATTACTTTATCCAAAGGCAATGCTTCTGCCTTTTTTCCATTAAAACCTGTTGTTGTCTTTGCCGCAAATAGCGAATTGAGTATTGCTTCTTCTGTCGCTTCTATGGTTGCCATAAATAGGGGGGAGGCATCATCATTTTGTAGAACGGGTACATTCATTATCCTGTTGGTCGGTTTGTAAGGCACACGTACTTCCTCATTGGTAGAAAAAGCAATGGCATAATCACCACTTCCATTGGAAGCTATTCCTCCTGTTTTACCTAGGCCAAGCATGGCACGCTTTGCAATACGCATTAGATTTCTTGCATCTAAAGGGGCATCTGTAGCGACTATTATCATACAAGAGCCATCCACATTGTTTAGTAGCTCGTTACTAAAATTAAACTTCCCCAGTTCTTTTCCTATTGGCACACCATCAACTTCTAATTCGCCACCAAAGTTGGTTTGCGCCAGAACGCCTACTGTATATCCTCCCAGATTTGCAGGTAGTTTACGGGATGCTGTACCGATGCCGCCCTTAAAACCAAAACATATAGTACCTTTTCCTGCACCAACGCAACCTTCTTCTACAACACCGCTAGTAGCGTTGTTTAATGCTGCCAACACATCTGCCTTGGTCACATGCCTTCCTCTGATATCGTTTAATACACCATCATTTGTTTCGCCCACTACAGCATTGATGGATAATACTTTTTCATTACCCTTCTTGTTTAAAGTGTAATCTATTAATGCGTCTATCCCCGTAGAAACATTTAGTGTATTGGTAAGAACGATAGGTGTTTCTATATTACCCAATTCATTTATCTGTGTACTGCCAGCCAACTTGCCAAAGCCATTACCTGCATAAGCGGCCGCAGGTACTTTTAGCTGAAAGATGTTGCCATCATAAGGTAATATCGCCGTCACACCTGTGCGAACAGAATCTCCTGAAATCAGAGTCGTATGCCCCACTTTCACACCCGGAACGTCGGTGATGGCGTTTAGTTTGCCTGGTTGCATCACACCAATCTTTACCCCATAGTCCCTCAACCTTTTCTTCTCTTGTGCCTTAAGTAAACAAGGGCCAATCAATAAAATGATGATTGCTATTTTTACGGTCATAATTAAGTAAGATGTTGATGATATGATAAGTCTATATTTTTAGGAAGATGTAATATAAATAGAGGTTGAAATATTTTATGATGGGGAAAGTTCTGTGTGTATTCTGTTGATTTGAATTTAGGTATCAATAGTGTTGATGTAAATACTAAAGGTTTAATGTAGTTAATGATTGACTTTAAACTTTAGCCTGACTATTCATTACTCATGTATCATATTTCGTAACTAACATCTGCCTATCTTAGCACCTGATTAATCTCTTTTCTGTACTGATGCAAACAATTTACTACTCGGTTCTGAAGTCTCATCTTAAAAAGCAAATATCATTTATTGCCTGTTTGTTTGCTATGATGCACCTATTTGGTCAGCCTGTTTTGCCTGTTATGCATAAAGGTGAACGTCCACCAATCAATATAGATAAAGTCCCATCCACAGCATTTAGTCCAAATGAAATCCATGTCAAGTTCCTACCTCAGTACCGTAACAATTGTAAGCAAGTTGCTGGCAATCCATCCGGTAATTCCCTTTTTAATATTCCTGCAGTTGATTCTCTCAACAAATTATACCAGATTAAGAGCGTAAAGACCTTGTTCCATGAAGGGCTTGGTTACAATAATATTCAGTCTGAAAGAAATGCAAAACAATTGCTGCAATCAATAGATCTAGCAAAGGCATTGCAAGGTGAGGCATTACTAAAAAAGCATCAGTCTTGGGGATTCGATCTGTGGTTCGAGCTTGATTTTCCTACTGATGTCGATGTTAAGAAAGTCCTTCAAGCCTATCAGCATACCAATGCTTTCGAAGTGGTAGAGCCTCTGTATAAAGCTTCGGTTATTGGGTGCGATAAGCAACAGCCGCATAACAGTCCACCACCGCCTGCTACTACCAATGATCCGCTCTTTGGTCTGCAATGGAACCTTCACAATACAGGACAAATAGGGGGTACTCCCGGTAAAGACATCGACATATTGGATGCTTGGGGAATTACGACCGGAGATACCGATGTAATTGTTTCTGTTCACGACAATGCTATCAATGTCAACCATCCCGACCTCGCACAGAACATAGCAAAAGGAAAAGGTTTCAATTTTGTCGATAACAGCGATTCTCTTACCTCCGATGATAGTCACGGTTCTCATTGTGGTGGAATCATTGCAGAAGTAACTAACAATAATGAAGGACTAAGTGGTATTGCAGGTGGTAATGGATCCATAAATTCTGGTGCAAGGTTGATGAGTTGTGAGATATTCGGGCCTAAAGAAACTTTCGGGGGCTTTCCGCAATCAATGGTCTATGCCGCTGACAATGGAGCAGCCATTTCTAGCAATAGTTGGGGTGAAGCACGGATTGCAGATGTGTATCAGGTAGAAGATTTGGATGCAATAGATTATTTTATTGCCAATGGCGGAGGTAAAGTGTTGAATGGCGGTATTGTTGTTTTTGCTGCCGGAAATGATAGCTCCAACAGGCGGATTTATCCTGGTGGTTACAGTCCCGTTATCTGTGTCGCAGCAACAAACAACCAAGATAAAAAGTCCTTTTACAGCGATTACGGTACTTGGGTAGACATCTGCGCCCCCGGAGGTGAAAGTTTTGTGGGTGCAGGTATTTTCGCTGCGGATAATGTTTATTACAGCAACAGTTCAGGAACCTCTTTCGCTTGCCCTCATGTGGCTGGGGTGGGTGCGTTGGTGGCTTCTGTCCTGAAAGGAAAGGCTTCTGCCAATGATGTCCGTGAAATTCTTCTGTCAACAACTGATAACAACTATCCGCTCAACCAGAATTATACTGGATTAATAGGAACGGGCAGATTAAATGCGTATTCCGCAGTGCTGAAAGCACAGGCGCTTACTACAAAAAGTGGTAGCCCCATCAAAACATTTACTGCTACCAATAACTGCGATAATATTACCCTCAACTGGAATGATACTGTTGGTGGAACTGTACTGATTGCCTACAATACCGATGAAAACATTGGGGTACTGGCAGACGGTACCAGTTACAATACTGGGGACGAATTGATAGGAGGGGGGAAGATAATTTACAAAGGAAATGGCAACAATCTGATGCTCCCTTTCATTGATACTGTCAACGAATATCATTTCAAGATATGGGGTGTTGCAAACAACAACCAGTATTCCTTCAGTAGAACAACCGAAACTTTTATAAAGCCTGTTATTACAACAGTTGGTGCCAATGCATTGGTACAAAATTTCAACTTCCCGCCATTATATCCTACCAAAGTATGGAGTGTAACCGATACTAGCTACGACTTTAGTAGTTGGATTCATACAGCCAACGATACCAGTAGCACAGGTGCTGGCGACGACTATTCAATGTGTTTGTACAACTATAAATACAACAAAGTATTAGGCGCGGTCGATACACTTTCCGGACCTTATGTACAAGTAAAAGGTGCCGATAGTATCACCCTAAGCTATTGGCATGCCTATCAGTTCATCAATAAAAATAAGTCCTATTCCGATACGTTGGAAGTAGTGGTAAGTGCCGATTGTGGCAAGACATTTACTTCGGTATGGAAGAAAGGTGGTAAAGAGTTGGCTACTGTAACCGATACTGCCAACAAAGAATTTTATCCTTTTGGGGGATTAAACAAATGGAAACAAGAGTCAATCAATCTGGCAGCATTCAAATCCGCTGATAAAATTCTCATAGGCTTTCGTGGATACAATGGAGAGGGCAATAATTTGTTTCTGGATAATATAAAAGTATCGGTTTACAATAAAACCGATGTCGCAGTTGCAGGTATCAGTCAGCCTGTTGGGGCAGAATGCAATGCCAGCACCAGTCCGCAGATACTACTCAAAAATCCCGGAACCAATACCATCACTTCCAGTAATCTAAGCTATCAGATAGATGGCGGTATTATCAATACAATACATCTTAAATTAAATATACACACCAACGACTCCGCTTTCATCAGTCTTCCTACGCAACACTTGCAAGCAGGAGTGCATGCCATCAAGGTATTTACGTATCTGCCCAACAATACGGTCGATAACAATACCCTCAACGACACGTTGCAAAGTACTATCACCGTCTTGCCAACAGATAAATTACCCTTCGTAGAAAGCTTCGAGGATAGTAGTTTGTTATCCAAGGGTTGGCAAGAAACCAATCTACACGAGTTCAGTTGGTTAACCACGGATACTGCTGCCAGCAATGGAAACACAGCAGTGTTTGTTCAGAACTTTCGTAATTATTATCTTGGCGAAACAAACGATTTGTTAACACCGCCCATTACTGTCAATAGCCCATTTGATAGCCTGTTTATGTTGTTCGATGTAGCAGCAACCTACCTTCCCGACACCACTGGCTACGATACATTGCAAGTGGATATTACCAAAGACTGTGGTATTACCTGGCAAACAATCTATAAAAAGTGGGGAGCTGCCCTTCAGACCGCTTCGGCTTTGGCTACTGAGTTTGTACCTGCGCGTGGTCAATGGCGAACTGATAGTTTAAACCTAAGCAAGACCGTTAATAAGGGCGATCTAGTTCGTTTCAGGTTCAGGAATACCAATAATAACAACAATGATATCTATCTGGATAATGTACGTTGCTATTACAAATTTAACTTACTGCAAGAAAAGGGGTTACTCATTTATCCCAACCCATTCAAAAACACCATTGCTATTCAGCACTATCTGCCCCCAACCAACCTCAGGAGTGTAGTCATCTATAATGAGACTGGGCAACGTGTAAAAGTGGTCAACTACAATGGAAACGCCACTACTTACGAGGCCATCAATCTTGCAAGCTTCCCATCAGGACTATATGTGATTCAATTGATTTATTCTGATAAGAAATTGACTAAAAAGATGTTGAAAGTGAATTAAACTGAATGAGCTAAATCTACAATAGGGTTCAAATCAGCTATTGTAGTGAGTACTCATTGTTGGTTACCCAATTGATTGCCAGTTACATCCAATATAGTAATTTTGGGTCTGGGTATATTATCTATATTCGTTTACTAAATTTAATATTATGAGCAAAGTATGGTTTATAACAGGTTGCTCCACTGGTTTTGGCAGGAACCTGGCAAAAGAAGTATTACTGAAAGGATACAAAGCAGTTGTTACATCTAGAAAGAGAGAGGATGTATTGGATATTACTGCCAAATATCCAGAAACGGCATTGGCAATCAAGTTGGATGTGACTAACCCCGAGGAAATAGCTGCAGCAGTGAGTGAGGCAGTAGCCCACTTTGGAACCATTGATGTATTGGTGAACAATGCAGGTATCGGCTACTTTGGTGCTATTGAGGAAAGCGAAGAAGCAGAGGTAAGGCAGATGTTTGAGATTAACGTTTTCGGTCTGGCACATGTTACGATGGCGGTATTGCCCACCATGCGCAAACAAAGGAGCGGACATATTTTGAATGTTGCTTCTATTGGTGGATTAATGTCCTTTCCAGGAATTGGTTTTTATAATGCAACCAAATATGCAGTTGATGGTTTGTCGGAGTCGTTGTCCAAGGAAGTTGCACATTTAGGTATTAAAGTAACAATCATTTGCCCTAGTGGTTTCCGTACGGACTGGGCAGGTCGTTCGGCAAAAAATAGTTCAAAAATTATTGAGGATTATGCACCTTCTGCACACCAGAATAAGGATACTATCAGGGGATATAGTGGCAATCAACCCGGTGATCCCGAGCGAGCAGCTAAGGCAATCATCAAAGCTGTAGAAAGTAAGAATCCTCCATTAAGGTTGTTATTGGGTGCAGCCGCGTTAAAGAATGCAAGACTAAAGCTGGAACAATTAAAAACAGACTTCGATGCATGGGCTGATACAACAGTTGGCGCAGACTTTCCTCCCAATAAGCGCGAATGGTAATGACATTATTGTTATTTATGGAATTCTAGTGGCAACTACTTTCCTTTACTTGTAATTCCCCCATTCTTGTATAAAAACTAGTATTACAATTGCAGCGTATTCATCACTCACGATAATGCTATTGGGGTGTATGGTTCCATTGTAAAACTTAGAAGCTGTTTGAGTTAATTGTTTGATATTCCTTATGCAGTTTAATATTGACTGCAACTGCGTTAAAATTTTCGCCTTAGGCGTTGGACTATGGCTGCAAAATTTGCCTTGTTCCAATCAAATAAACGCACATAAGTAACTCTAAGCAATTAACTCAAACAACTTCTTATATCTTTCTATTGTATGAAAAGAATTGCATTCTCGTTTCTCGTCGTTGTATTGGTGTGTTCATTTTCGGGTTCCTATGCGCAGGAGTCTGGTTATAAAGTGCCTCCCAAAGCCATCTCCGATTTGTTGCTTGCTACCCCAACGCCTCTGGTTAGTATCAGCGGTAAAGCCAATTGGTTGTTGCTATGTGGCCATACCAACTTTACAACGGTCGAAGAACTTGGTCAGCCCGAAGTGCGGGTGGCTGGTCTGCGCATCAATCCCAACAACTTCTCTCTGAGCAGACAGAATTTCTATAATAGCTTCACCCTCAAGAGTACCAAGACAGGCAAAGAATATCCCATTACAGGTCTCCCGGCAAAACTCGCTGCCAGTCAGATTAGCTGGAACGGTGCAGAAACGAAAGTTGCCTTTGTAAATACATCGGCCTCTGGTGCTGATTTATATGTGATTGATGTGGCTACCCAAAAAGCAACCATCATCAATCAGCATCCATTGAATACCGTGTTGGGTAATGCCTTTGCGTGGGTAGATGGCAACACCTTATTATATAAAACAATCAATCAACCTGCTAGTGCAGCCCCTCCGCGACCTATCAAGCCCTTTGGTCCTGCCATTCAGCAGAGTTCGGGAAAGGCGGCACCTAGTGCCACTTATGAAGATCTGATAAAAACGCCTTATGATGAGCAGTTGTTTGAATTTTATGCTACCAGCAATCTCACCATCAATAAGGGTGGCATCGAGACGACTATCAGCAAGGCGGGCATCTACTCTTCTTTCATCTTATCGCCCAATAAAAAATATTTTCTTACCCGCAACATTCACAAGCCATTCTCTTATTTGGTTACGGCTAGTGGGTTTCCTTCCACTATCAGTATCTATGATCTGAAAGGTCAGCAGTTAAAAGTATTGCACGATTTACCTTCTGAAGAAGGTACGCCTTCTGGTTATGACAATACGCAGGATGTGCCAAGGGCTTTCGACTGGCGTAATGATGAGCCGGCAACCATCACGTGGGCCAAGCCATTGGATAGTGGGTTGATTAAAAAGAAAAGCACTTACAGGGATGGTATCTACAGCCTTGAAGCACCTTTTACTGGGGAGCCTAAATTGTTGTTTAAAACAAAGGCAAGGTATCAGGGAACTACCTGGGGCGATTCCACATTGGCACTGGTAAGGGAAAGTTCTAAGGCAAAACAAACCACTACTTTAAGTCGGTACAATTCGGTAACGGGTGAACTGGTAGAAGTGTACACCCGCAATACCACCGATGCGTACAATAGTCCGGGTACACCTGTGCTGACTAAAAACAGCTTCGGTCAGCCTGTTATTCAGACCACAGACAATGGCACCAAGATACTGATGAATAATGAAGTAGGTTCTTCTCCCAAAGGGGATCTGCCCTTCTTATCTAAGTTCGACCTGACTACCAAAGAAAATGAGATTCTTTGGCGTAGTCCCGATAGTTTGTTTGAATATGTGGTAAAAGTGATTGATGCCAATAAGATGGAATTTATTACCCATCGGGAATCTCAAAAGACGCCTCCTGCCTTTTATCTGAAGAACCTGTCAACAAAAGAACCAGATAAGCAATTGGTTAGTTTTCCAAATCCATATCCGGGTCTGGAAGGGGTAACCAAGCAAAAGATATCGTATAAAAGAGCAGATAGTATTGACTTAACCGGCGATTTATACCTGCCCAAGGGATTCGATCCACAAAAAGATAGTGCTTTGCCTGTGTTTATCTGGGCCTATCCAAGGGAGTTTAATGCAGCAGCCGATGCAGGACAAGTGAGGGGTTCTCAAAACAGATTTACGATGCTTAGCTGGGCTTCGCCCGTGTATCTGGTTACGCAGGGATATGCTGTTTTGGATAATGCCGAGATGCCCATTGTTGCTAAACCAGGGCAACGTCCCAATGATAACTTTGTGGAGCAACTGCGGCTGAATGCTGAAGCTGCCATTAATAAACTGGTTGAGATGGGGGTGGGCGACCGCAACAGGATGGCAGTAGGCGGACATAGTTATGGTGCTTTTATGACGGCGAACCTGTTGGCACATACCAGTTTGTTTAAGGCGGGTATTGCCAGGAGTGGTGCGTACAACAGGACCCTTACACCCTTTGGTTTTCAGAATGAGGAGCGTACTTATTGGAAGGCACCGCAATTGTATTATGAGATGAGTCCCTTTAGTTATGCCGATAAATTAAAGACCCCTATATTATTGATTCATGGTGATGCCGACGACAATCCGGGTACATTCCCCATTAATAGTGAGCGTTTGTACAATGCCATCAAAGGCAATGGTGGTACAGCAAGATTGGTGATGTTACCCTATGAGGCACACCATTATGACGCTAAAGAGAACGTGCTACACATGCTGTGGGAGATGACTAACTGGCTGGATAAGTATGTGAAAAATGCCAGGTAGGAGGGAAGAGGCAAAAGTGTGGACTATTATTGCAAAATAGGCATTAAAAACATTGGTTGCACTATTCCGGATTTCTTGAATGCCATCAATAACGTTATTTGCTATACCTTTTTTCCTGAAGGTGCCACCATTAACGTTATTTGCCCTACCATTTTTTCTGAAGGTATCACCAATAACGTTATTTGCCCTACCTTTTTTCCTGAAGGTGCCACCATTAACGTTATTTGCTCTACCATTTTTTCTGAAGGTATCACCATTAATGTTATTTGCCATACCTTTTTTCCTGGAGGTATCACCATTAACGTTATTTGCCCTGCCATTTTTTCTGTGGAGAGGTTAAAGTCTTATTCGGACATAGTTTGATCTTTCGAAATGCCGCCTGGTATCCTTAAAGTGGCTTGTCTCAAAAGAATTGGATTAATAAAGGGAAGGGCCTTCGGTTTTCTCAATTTGGAGCCTGATAAGAAAATGCTACCCCATCAATAATCACATATTTTCTTATCGTCAATCAGGGCAATTGTTGCTTTCATCTTTTTGGTCAATAGGGTCATCACTGAATCCTTCGTCACCGTGTTTTCGGTCAATGAGGCACTTTGGTCTATTGAAGCAAAGTGTTGCAACATACAGGCAATTTAGATTGTTAAGGTTGTGTGTACTTTGTATGATTAAGTTGGGATAATTATTTCCTGCGATTAGATAAAACGATTTGTCATGCTTGCTACTGAAAAAAACGATTCAATTGTCATAGATTCTATGTCTTTTTCAAGTCCTAATAAAATCACAAAAAATGCTTGTAATATGAAAAATAATATTCACTTGTCTATGTTAAGGTCTTTTTTTAGTAAGCAATTTGCTTTGGTAGTAGGTTTGATGATGGTGGGAACTGTTTTTGTAAGCGCACAATCGGTAGGTGACTATCGAACCACGGCTGCTACAAATATGACTACCCTGACTGGGTGGCAAACTTATGATGGTGCGGCTTGGCAGCCCGCCACTCAATATATACTAAGCAATGGTACTTACAGCACAACTAATAATGCAGTTACACAAACAGCTACCACAACTAATGGATCAAATACTATTATACTTAATGCTGTTAACAGTTTAATTAGGGTTGGTCAATACGTTTACAATGCCAACTTGCCATCTGGAGCAACAGTATCAAGTATTACATCTGTATTGGCAACAACAGGCAATATAACTAGTGGAAGTGCTAACATCACTAATGTTGTCAGTGTAACAGGAGTTTCAGCCAATATGATTATCGCTGGGGTGGGCATCCCATCGGGAACAAAAGTTTCTAGCATTTCTGGCTCTGGACCATATACCATAACTATGAATACAAACGCAATAGGGAGTAGTACGGGTGCAACTATTACGATTAACCCACAAGTAATACTGAAATATGCCGATGGAACAACTGTTGCCAATGCAACAGCGAATGCAACCAGCACAACTTGTAATTTTTTCGACTCATATACGGCTAGTTGTACTACCAATGGTACAACAACAGTTACCTTGTCAAATGCTAATCAATTTTTAACCGTTGGTATGGCTGTGTCAGGTACTGGTATACCAACGGGATCTACAATATCGGCAACTAGCGCAACTGGATTTACAATTACCCCTAGCGTTGCTTCTAATTCTGCCACAAATACACTCACATTTTATACAACCCAAGCCACGGGTACTTTTACAAGTGGTGGCACCACAATTACGTTGGCAGCAGCTAACAGTTTGTTGAAAGTTGGGATGACGGTTTTTGCAACATCGAATATTGTCGTAGGTACAACAATAACTTCCGTATCAAATGGAGGAGCAACAATTGGAATTTCACTTCCTACTACAGGTGCCCAATCAACAGGTATTGGGCTACAATTTGGGTATAATATGATCCCCAATATGTATATAAACCAGTCTGTTTCACAAGGGTATAACAACTGCAAGATTGCAACAATTGGAAATATTTATGTTAATGACCAAAATAGTAGCAACGCTGGTACTGGGGCTGCCTATACAAATGCAACTTTTTCGCTTGGTTATTCAGGTAGTTCTCAGGCAGGTGGGGTTGATTTCCAATGTGGAACTATAAGCGTGGCCGCCCTTGCTACTTTAAATACTTCAAACAACACCTACTCAGGAGGAACAGCTTATACCTATACGTTAGAGATCAATGGAGGTAGCGGAGGCAATGCATTGAGCGTAGCCAATGGCGGTACGGTTGATTTTACTGCTAATAGTTCGGGAAGTGTTACCAACGTAAACTTTACAACACCGGGCAGTACTACCATTGCTAGCACTACCAATACTATCAAATTCAACACGCTTACTTTAAACATGGGAAATAGTGCTGCAAACACGCTCACTATGAATGCGGTATTTTCTTTATTAACGGCTAGTACCACCCAAACCTTAACTATAACCAATGGCACATTAAGCATTGCTAGTGCTTCAACAATATCTCCTTATGGTAGCAGTGCCGCTACCATATGTTCTTCAACTGGTGGATTGACATTAAATAATGCTTCTGCATTAATAAACTCAATTGGTGGAAGTAGCACTGTTCCAGTGACTCATACTGTAAATGGTCTCTTAACTGTTACCGCTGGTACTTTTAATGTTGGTAAAACCGATTATACTAGTACTGCCACACTAGCAGTTGGTGCTAGTCCTGCTTCTGTAACCGTAAATGGTGGTACTATCAATTGTTATGGTACTTATTCTGTAAACTCTACTGGTAGTACTACTATCAGTTCTGGTAGTATTACTATACCTGCGGGTGGTGGAGTTACTAATGCTGGTACGGCAATATTAAAATTAGGTAGCTCATGTTCTGTTAATATCTCGGGTACAGGTGCATTCAATGTAAAGAGTCGTAATCCTTATTCAGGAACTTTTGGTGATGTCTATATTAGTACAACAGGTACATGGAGTGTAACCAATTCATCGGCTTTTAATTTTTCTGACGCTAGCTACATAGCAATTACTAGTTCAAAAGATTTATATGGAGTATCCATAAGCAAAGGAGGTGGTAGTGGTACAACTGTTTTAATGTATGGTTCATTTAGCATAAGTAACAATCTTTCTATTGATGCAACTAGTGTATTTGATGTAACTAAATATACCTTAACTGCTACATCAGCTACCACTACTGGTGGGGTTTCAACGGGTAAAATACGTTTAGGTCCCGGTTCTAATTTGCTGACTAGTACACTTGCTTCCAATTATACCATAGAATACTACAATACTTTTGCAATTAATGCCACAATAACCAATGGTAGCACATCTGCATCATTGGATCAAACAAATCCATACTATGCCTTCGTTGCTGCTAATTCTCTAATTATTTCTGGTACAGGTATTTCTACGGGTACTTATGTAGCTTCGGGAACAACCCCAGCCATGACATTATCAGTTGCTCCAACAACGACAGCTACAGAATCGGTAACAATGTCTTTTCCAGCAACTACTTCGCCAACTTCAAGTGCCACACTTTCTTCTCCATCAGGTGGAAATACCCTAAACATTAGTAGTGCAAGTAGTTTACAAGTAGGAATGGTGCTTCAAGGTTCTACTTATGCACCTCAAGGAACTTACATAACTTCTATGACCGGCACCAACCTTACTACTTTAACTCTTTCTAACAATTTAACTACTACTATACCAGTAAGTACTTCCTTAACTTTTTTGGGACTTACCAATAATATAGCATTGTTAACCTCTGGTAGTTATGCTAACTTGATAGTTAATACCTATAATACTGCAGTAAGTGTTTCTACTGCGGCTACAGTAACAACTTCCCTTAATGTAAATAATACGGGTAATATTACTGTTGGCACTGGATTAACATTAACCTTAGGAGGAACTATTGCTATAAATAGTACAGGTGGTATCAATACAACGCTTAATAATGCTACAGGTACAGTTTTATTTAATGGTGGTTCTGCACAAACAATACCTGCTGGAACGTTTGTGAGTAACCTATTGGCAAACGGAACGGCTGGTCCATCTAACGTGTACGCGCTTACGGTTAGCAATACTGCTGGTGTTACATTGAATCAGTCAATTACAATTTCAGGTACTGGTGGATTAACTTATGGCAGTTCAAGTGCATCATTTACTGTTCTGACTGGTAAAACATTAACTACTTCCAATACCCCAAATATTACAGGCACACTTACTATTAATCATGGTGCTACTTTTGTAAATAGCAGTGGGCTTACCCTTGCATCAACAGGTATTTTGAATATAGGTGAATCTACCCTTACGTCAGCTGTTGATGGAACAGAGGCAATGGTAACCTTTGTAAACTCGGGAACTTATACCTGGACTAGTGGGGGAATTATTAACCTAAAAGGCTATTTGAAAGTTAGTGGGGGTACGGCCATACCGAATACTACCATTCTTAACGTAGACAATTATGCTGTTTTTGAGCATAATCTATCCGGTGGTACAATTCCTATAGCAACTTCATCCAGCACAGCTTCTTTATGGCCAACTACTTCCGTTTTATATGTTACTGGAACTGCAGGAGCTTCACCAAGTGGAACGAATCAAACCTTTGGAAATGTTATTTGGAATTGTAGTGCTCAAACAACACCGGAAGCTTTCAATGCAGTTGCTATTAACGGGACATTGAGCATTATTAACACCAATTCTACCACTTTTAGACTATTAACTTCTGCAACTTCTGTTGCTGTAGGAGGAGGAATTACTATTGGCAGTAGCGGGTTGAATTTCAATGGTGGAACAATTTCCACACCAGCCAATTCAGCAAAACTTGATTTGTCCAATGGCGTAACAGGTACTGTAGTGGTAACTGGTGGGGTTTCTATAAGTACATATGGTACCTTATCCAGCTCTAGTACTAGTTCGCTCAGTTTAAAAGGTAATTGGAGTAATGCTGGTACATTCACATCAACCAATACTACTATCAACTTCAATGGGACCACTACTCAAAACATCACTTCTGGTCAGTTTTTTAATAATTTAACTATTTCTAACTCTCATGTTGTTATACCAACTACATTGAATGTAACCGGGTTGCTGAAAACAGATCCTGGTACAGGTAATAGCTTAAGTCAACCTGTTAATACGACTATTAATGCTAGTGGTGGCTTAACTGTTAATTCTGGAACTTTCTCTATTGCGGGAACTACTTCTACACTTGCTTCTAATACCGCTAGCTCTAACAATGCAGTATTTAATTTGACAAGTGGTACAACTACTTTAACAGGTACATTGGCAATTGGAGGGTATTATTACAATACTGTTGCTACTGCCTATACTATGAATACTGGTTATGGTTTTACAGTTGCATCAAATGGGGTTTATGAAGCTGCTGCCAATGGGGTCACTTTGCCTACAGCAACTGGCACTGGTTGGGATGCGAATAGCTATTTATATCTTTCAGGAAATCTAACCAGTAGTCCAGCAATAACCAGTGCTTCACAGCTATTCGGCAATGTTATCTTTAATCCTTCAGGGTTAAGTCAAAACTATACGTATAGTTGCTTTAGTGGCGGTATAGCTGGTACTTTATATGTATTGAATACGGTGAGTAGTTCTTATCAACTTAGGTTGCCAAATGCTATAACGATTGGAAATATTCAGGTTGGTGGTTCATTTACTATTAATGGAGCAACGATCAATGCCTCAAGTGCTACCCTTGACTTGAATAGAACTGGAGCAGGAGGTACGCTTACAACAGGTAACGTAACGATTGGTGCAAATGGAACAATTATTTCTTATTATACTAGCACCATTACCGTAACTGGTAACTGGAGCAATGGAGGAACATTTACCAATACGGGTATCACCGTTAACTTCAACAATACCACCCCTACTAACCAAAATATTGGTCTTACTGTGTTTAATAATGTTACTATCAACAACACGGCGGGCGTAACCCTTACTGGAAATGTATGGGTTGGAGGTGTACTTACGCTTTCTGCAGGTAGGGTAACGACTGGCTCAAATACATTGATACTGAGTAATGTATCCAGCGCCACTGCTGCTCTATCTGGTACCACTAGTACTAGTGCTTATATCAATGGTAATTTGAAGCGATATGTGTCTAATACTTATTCTAATTGGATTTTCCCAGTAGGACAGTATACTGGTGGAACTGATTATTATTATCCATTTACTTTAAATACAATTTCTACTTCGGGTACAGACTCTATAACTGTTTATGCAACTAATGGAAGTACAGGGGGTAGTAGCGACGGCACTACTGGTACATTGAGTACCAATGAATACTGGACTGTAGTGAGTACGCCAACTATTACCTCTACCTTATCTGTAAATGCAGCTGATATAGGATTGAATACACTTTTGGCAAGTAATACAACACTTGCCGGTAGTGGTACTTATACTTCTATCGGGGGAATAAGCCCGTCTAATGCGACTAGTCTTTCATCTACACCATTATATATTGTACCTGCTTTAGGCGCACAGCCAGCTCCTACTATTACAGGTATATCTTCAAGCTATCCTAATGGGTCAACAACCTTTTACCGTGGATCAGTATTAACAATTACCGGAGCGAACTATCTGGTTGGTACAACTAGTGTAACGATTGGTGGCGCATCTGTAGCCTCAGGCGCTGTCACAGTAACTGCAACAGGCAGTAGCTCTAGTTTGTACTTTACAGTTCCTAGTACCTGCACAGGCAACTCAATTACGGTTACAACTACCACTGGTGGAGCAAGTGCTGCTTATACCAGTGGTACTTATAATAACGGCTATTTGTCTGTGGCTGATGCAGACTGGGGTACGGCCTCTACCTGGGGTGCAAATGCTGTTCCATCTGCTGGCTCTACAGTAATTGTAAATTCACAAGTAACAATCAATGCAAATGTGGCTAGTCCAGCAAACCTGACTATTAATAGTGGTGATTCTCTTTCTCTGGGTACTACCAATGCGGGTGCACAAATTATTGTTAGTGGAGCATTTATTAATAATGGTAAATTAAATGTAGGTGTGCCTGCTACGGCTGGTAACTATTACAGTTATTTCACTAGCAATGGTACTGCTACAAATAATGGAACCATCAACATTCACAGAGGCAGTACAAACAATAATTTGATAGTAGGAGGTGCATTAACAAATAATGGATCCATCATCGACAGTACAATCTTACAGATAAATAGCGGTGGGGCTATTAGCGGAAATGGAGTAGCCTACGGTAATTTAGCTAACCTGTATTACAACACAGGCGCTACTGCATTTACTCCAACCAATGAGTGGATTGCTGGTGCAACAAGTGGTGGGGGTGTACCACAGAATGTAACAGTAGGTGCGAACCAAGGGTCTACTATCGCATCGGGAACAAATCTTTCTGTAACAGGTAGTCAAACACTTTTAGGTAGTTTTACCGTTAATTCGGGATATTCTGTTGCTGTAGGTTCATCAGCTTCTGTTGCTTGTGGCAATTTCTCTAATGCAGGAACTGTTTCAGTTACTGGAAACATCAATGCAAGTGGTAGCTGGACTAATACTGGAACTTTCACAGCAACTGGCGGGACAGTCAGCCTTACTGGAGGTTCACAAACTATTACTGGGTCTAGTACTTTCTATAACCTGACTAAGTCTGTCGTCAGTGCAGCTACATTAACCCTGCCCGCAGGAGGAACTCAGACAGTGAATGGTACCTTGACATTGAATGGTGCATCTGGGCAGTTATTAACAGTAACAGCTGCCTCTGCTTCCACTATTGCACCTGCCAGCCCAAGTGCTGCTTCTATTTACAATACTTCTATCACTAATATATCCAATAGCAATGCGACCAGTATGTTTGCCGCGGCATCTACTAATGGTGGAGGGAATACGAATATAACTTTCAATAGTTATACTTGGACAGGCACTACTTCAACTGATTATACGGTAGCTACCAACTGGAGCCCTAATCGTTTACATACATCCTCAAATGATGTGCTTACATTTAATAACGGAGCAATCAATACGGTGAGTAATATACCTACTCAAACAATCTATCAATTAAATGTTTCGGGTGCAAATACAACTGTTGATTTACAGGCGGGTGCTGCAAATAATGTCTTGACTATCGCTGGTGACAATAATACGGGTACTTATGATCTCAACGTAGCGGCTACTGATTCTTTGAATCTGACAGGTACAAATGAGCTTGTTGTGAGACTGGGTACCAATGCAACAGCCGATATATTGGGTAACGTGCGGTTGGATAATGCAGTGCAGGTATTGGATGCAACTTATAATGCTGGTGCTGTTATCAACTTCGAGAGTGGTTCTACTTGTCAGACAGGTGCAAACTTCCCTGCTGCCAATAGTAGCAGCAATTATCCATTTACCAACATTAGTATCAATGATAATGCTAGGGTTGTTTTTAAAAGCGGCAGTAAATATTATAACAACGGTGGAAACTCACCATTAGGTGGTGGCGGTACTGTTCAGTCAACCAACTTCCAGACTGGTAGTATTTATTATCATCAGCAAGCTGGTACCAATAACTACCAATTGGGTATTTTTAGTATTACTTCTCAGCCACGCACCTTTAGTATATTTGTTTGGAATAGTCCGTCCACATCTATAGGAACAAATGGAGCCGCATCAACAACAACTTTTGATAGTATTGCGGTTTTACAAGGCGGTTTTGGTAGTAATTTCAACAATAGCACTGGCTATACTACTTTCAATCTTAATAAAGGAGTTTATATTGCAACAGGTGCCAGACTGGTATTGGGAAGTACAACCAATGCAACTGTTTTGAACTTTCAGGGTAGTACTCCGCAATACGTTAATGGTGGGGGTAATATGATACTAGGAAATTCAACACCATCTTCTTCTTCCAATCCCTTTACAATATCCATTACAAACGCAAGCGGTGTCGTTCTAGAGGATTCACTAACACTATGTAGTACCTCCTGTTCTTACACAGGTTCGGGCAGTATTGATGTCAGTTCTAGCGCTGCAACTCTTTATTTTATACAATCAGCAAGTATCACCATTCCTTCGGTATTCGGAACATCTATCGGAAACCTGACTGCAGCTGTTGGAAGTAGTAATACTTTATCGTTATCTGGAAACACAACTATTGCGGGGAATCTGATACTTAATTCTGGTATTTTCGATGCTACAACTTCTAACTATAATCTTGATCTTGGTGGTAACCTGACTACTTTCAGTCAAGGTTCTTTCAACGCACGTAATGGTACTGTAACTTTAAATGGGGGCAATCAAACTATTTATGGAGCCAATACATTTTATAATTTAAGTAAAGTACTCACTTCTGCTACACCAGCTATCTTGACACTTCCATCTGGAACAACTGCAAGGACAACCATCACTAATTCATTGACATTAAATGGGTACGGACCAACGGGTCAACTTACATTGTTAGCAAGCATTTCAGGGACACCTTCATATATTACACCTCCAACTACAGTATCACTCAGCTATTTGTTGGTGAAGGACAATAACTCACTTACCACACTGACTCCTTCTAATTCAAGTAATCTGGGTAATAATACCAACTGGTATTTTGGTGCCGCAACCTGGACAGGGGCTACTGATACCAAATGGACAACTGCCAGCAACTGGAGTGCAGGCGTTTTGCCTGCGTCTAGTGATTCTGTTATCATTGCAACTACAACAGCCAATCAACTGGCATTGGATGCCAATGAAACAGTTGGAACACTGATTGTAAATTCAGGGAATATTGTTAATGGGGGTTCTTATACCCTTACAATTGCAAATAACCTCACCAATAACGGCACCTTCAATGGAGGCACAGGTACAGTTACTTTCGCAGGTACAGGAACAGTTAGTGGAACAGGAAATGTCAACTTCAATACTGTAAATGTAACTGCTGGTACAACTACAGTTGGCGCCACTGGTACAACTGGTAACATCACTTTTGGAAATACACTTACCATCAGTTCGGGAAGCACTTTCAAGTATGCAACAACGAGTACTACATTCATTTCAGGAAATGTAGTTAATAATGGGACATTAAATGGCTTGAGCGCAACCATTTATTTTAATGGAACGACTGTATTAAGCGGTTCTGGTTCTTATACCTTCAATGGCTTATCCATCATGGGTTCTGGTTCACTGACCTCAA
>Ga0214164_1000393_pt1 | contig 28590 bp, 30 predicted proteins | sample TroBogepilimnion_13_FD_153003 | JGI IMG/M metagenome (GOLD analysis project Ga0214164, IMG submission 153003) | Freshwater microbial communities from Trout Bog Lake, WI - Practice 03JUN2009 epilimnion v4 | ecosystem: Environmental > Aquatic > Freshwater > Lake > Epilimnion/Euphotic zone ...
ATCCGAGGACACAATGAACTATCACTATGGCAAACTGTACAAGGGCTATGTTGATCGTTTCAATAACGGAGAGGGTGATGCTGATTTTAATGAAGCAGGTGCATTTCTACACCATATTTTATTCACCCAATACCAAGCTCCTACAACATCAAACCACCCTACAAATATCGCCGAAAACTTTATTAACAAATACTTTAAAAGTTTTGATCAATTTAAAGATGCATTTGAAAAAGAAGCAATGAAAATACAAGGATCGGGTTGGGTTTATCTAGCTAGTGATGGCACTATCAAAACTATCAAAAATCACCAAGTTAAAGACGATATCATCTTATTGATTGATTTTTGGGAGCATGCCTGGATTCTAGATTATGGCAGTGACAAAAAGAAATATTTAAAAGAACAGTGGAAGATCATTAACTGGAATGTAATTTCTACTCGTTGGGGTCGATCACTATGAGAGCTTATGAATTTATTACTGAAGATGCTAGCAGAGGTAAGTTACTACCCGATCAAAGAGATGCACTACCTGCTACTTATGTAATTCCAAAACTCTCTAACAACGATGTTTACTTGCAATACAGGTTTGGTGTTGCTATCGCTGGGGCTAAAGGCAGAAAGCAGCGTGAGACAGATGGTGTTTCATCAATGCCAAGACAAAGTGCGTTTGGTGAAAATGAAATTGTAGTTAGTTATGGTAACGATATTGACCAATGGATAGACGATGCGCTAAATCAAATGGGCATGTCTGCTAGCGATAAAAAGATGATTAGTACTCCTACATCTATAGAAACAAATGATGTAACTAAAGTGAGCCCTGTAAAACCATTTAAGGGTTATGAAAGATGAAGTCAGATAGTTTTTTAGAACATAGACCATTAGATGAACTTAATATGAGTCCGGGGTCTCTTGCCAAAAGAGCCTCTAATATTAATCCTGTAGTGGGTATAGAATACGAAATGATTATGCGTGTTCCAGACAACCGCAGCATAAAAGATTTAACTCCAGATTTTTATAATGATCCAAGAGTAGATGATATTCAGTCAATAGAAGATTTCTTTAGTGCCAGCGTAGATGCCGGTATTACAAGTAAAAAGGAACTAAGAAGCGCAATAAACGGTTTAGAATACGACTACCGAGAGTACCAAAGACAACAAGAATTAAACGGTCATGATGCATTTAGTGATGAAGATTGGCTATGGAACGACCGTCAACTTAAACGCATGAGCGATGTATATTTTTATGTTTCTGGTTTTGTTTGGCCTTACTACCAAAAAATAATGGCACTAGATAGAGAAGGCGAATATCTAGCAGATACTTTAAAGCCATACTTCCCTAATTATAATGTTGTTTCTCACATAGATAAACCAGCTCATATTGATATGAACTATAATGACTTTACATTTGTATATGATTATTCTATAAAACCAACCGGCATAAGTGCTAAAGATAGACCTTTAGAGTTAGTAGGACCTAAAGTAACTTTAGACGAATTACATACTCAGTACCGTAAAGTAGTTAAATGGTGCAAGCAGTTAGGTAATTATACCAATGAGAGTTGTGGCTTGCACATGAATGTTAGCATTCCTAACAAAAGTATGTACTCAGTAGACTATGTAAAGTTAGTATTGCTTTTGGGTGATCAAAAAGTATTGCAAGATTTTGACAGATTGTTTCCTAAAAATGTAACAAACTATTGTGCAAGTTCTCAACACGAAGTTTTTAGATTTGCTCGCAATAGCCCAAATGAAGTTATACAGACTTTAAAAGACATGCGTAAAGACATGAACTCTGCGGCTAGCAGAGCATTTTACAGTATGAACTTAATAAAAAATGTTAGTGTTAACTTTAGATCAGATAGAATTGAGTTTAGAAGTCCAGGTGGCGATTGGCTGAATATACCCGAAGAGCAGATATTTTCTACGCTAGATCGCTTTGTAGTAGCCCTAAGTGCTTCTTTAAACCCTGAAGCTGCTAAACAAGAATATGCTAAAAAATTATATTCTATGCTCATGAAGAGCAATCCTAATTTAGCTGGCGAAGATGATCATATAAAATATTTTATACAGTATGCTACAAACGAAATAAAATCCCCGCAAGAGTTAAAAAACTTACTAAGACGAGATTTGGCAAGAAAAAGAAGAGAAACTCCTGCACAAAGACCAAGCGCAATACAACAAGGGATTAAAGCATTAGACCAATCAGATGACTTAGTTAATGAAGAAGAGAATGAAGAGGATAAACCAGTCCGTATTAGGTTATCTAAATCTGACGATGAAGATACTCCTGCTAAGAAGTTTATAGAAAAAGTTCGCAGCATGGGTTATATCAACCCTATGGATCCCAGCTTTGTTATAATCGTTTCAAACAAAACCGGTTTCGTGCAATTTGACTTAAAGCCATCTCAGATGGGCCCCAATTGGGTTCATATCAGTTTCATGCAAGCACATCCAACACAGAAAAATCTAGGTGTAGTGGGATTAAACACGCTTAAAAAGCTTGCTGCTGAAGATGGAATCAGCCTTGAAGGATGGGTTTGGCCACAAAGCCCTGTTAACGAAAAGAACAAAAACAAACTTAAAAGTTTTTACTTGAAAAACGGATTTAAAGATTTGGGCGGCGGCAACGTTGGTTGGGAACCTGACACTAAGAAAGAGACACGACTGGACGAAGTTCTAGACGTAAACTCAGTAGAGAATTTACCATTCCGCATTGATAGTGAAGACTTAGGTGTGTATCGGTACACCTACCGAAACGTAGAGATAGATTTCTCTCAAGAAGATTATGAAAATCCCAATAGCGCATGGGAGGTCGTAGCAGACTACTATGATAGTGATCATGAGTACACCGCTGCATACGCCATAGAATTTTTTAAGATTGTGCTATCTGCCATTAAACATTTTATCGAAACTGTGAAACCAAATCGTATTAAATTTGCACCTGCTAGTAGCAGTCACACTAAACTTTATGATAGAATGCTTCAGAGATATTTGCCGCAGTATTTAAAAAAATACCTGTTATCCAAGGCAACCGGCGACAAAAACGAAAAAGACTACGTTCTTAAAAGAGTGATAAAGAAAGCACCTAAAATTCAAGCCAGTAGGTTGAAGGAAGGCGATGTAACTGATCGTGATGACGAACTAGAATGGAACGTGATCCTTGATAAGACTCGTATGAACGAAACTAGGTTAGATGAACTAATCAAACTAGACCCTGATAAACCTTTAACGTTTAGAGTAAGGCCCCGAGGCGACGGCGATGAAGACTGGATCTACCATGAGGGAGACATGTCTGTACTTGTTAGGTTTACCTATGATGATGACGAGGAGGAGGAAGGTGGCGGGGATGTTAATGTCAGTGTAGATCTGGGCGGTGGACCCATACGCCACACAGTAGAAAACGCTGTAAAGTGGCTGAGGGTCGCCCTGTCGGCAATTACACAATTTGCCAAACTTAATCAACCTGATGCCATCTATTTTTCAGCACCAAACCCCAGTAGAGTCAAGCTGTACGATAGAATGATTAAGAGATACATGCCCAAGAACTATGTCTTGTCTAGAGCCCGTGGTTCCCACGATAACAAATATTACATGATCGCAAGAAATGCCAATGCTTTACAAGAAGCCCGTAAAAAGAAAGATTCAGGTGGCGACTGCTTTGAAGCTGCTGGTAAAACCATGTTAGACTATCAACCATTCTCTGATAAAGGAATGAAGTTAGTACATGCATTTGTATCAGGTCAAGGATCACTTAATGGTGTACGTTATGAACACGCTTGGAATGAGTTAGGTGATGAAGTTATTGATAACAGTAACGGTCGCAAGATACGAATGCCTAAAATGGTATACTATGCTATTGGCAACATAAACCCTAATAACCCCGAAGAGTATCGCATGTATGACATGGCTGGGTTACGTAAAATGGCTACAAGATTCAAGCATTGGGGACCTTGGGAACTAAGAGGTAGCCCAGGACCATTGCGCGAGTTTCAAGAAACGCCCGGTGACGGGAGTGGCGATAGTAACAATACTATGTCTTTGAAAGATGTTGCAGATGTAATCATGTCAGTTATCGGAAAAGATTTCACTTGTGTGAAATCTAAATACACCAATAAACAAATAGAAAAAACACAACCAGGATTTAATTTTATCCCCAAAGACCCAACAAAGTATGGTCCCGCCAAGATATGGTGCACAGGTAGTGCTAAGTTTGGAGAAGCTCAAGTTTATCATACTATGATAGGCGAGTATTTTATGGCTAACAATTCTCTTTCAGCCTCCCTTGAGAATGCAGAGAGAGGCAAAGAAAAGACTCGAACCAACGCGATGCACACGGCATTGTTGATTATCGGCAATACTCAAGGTGGATTAAAGTCGTAACATGAAAACACCCAATTTACATGAAGCAAACACTCGCAACTTACGTGATATAGAACATCTAGCACGTAGAGCGGGATTCCATCGTTTAGGCAAAGGTGTTGATGCTACAGTCTTTATCAAGGATGGCAATGACTTTGTTATCAAAGTATTAACTGGTGCAAATTACGACCCAGCAGATTCTGCTAGAACGTTTATAAAATTCTACAAGTTTTGCAAAAGCAATGCAGAAGTTCCTTACTTACCAAAGTTTGGCCCGCTTAAAAAGATAAAGTTAGGTGACACCGAGCAAACAGAAGACTTCTATCATATTTCTATGGAGAGATTGTATCCTATCGACAATGCTAATTGGAAAGCCATGAACTTTTTACTACGCCAAGCTGGTGAATCAATGACATGGCATGAAGTAGAGCAGATGATAAATAAAGGTACGTTTAGTTACGAATATAATGCTAAAAACATTGATCTTGAAAAGATGTATAAGAATCCTAAATTAAAAGAGTTCTTGTTACAGAACTTAGAGCAGTGGAAAGATATATTCTACCTAATAAAGCTATTAAAAAGAAAGAAAGGAGGGTCGGGCTGGGATCCGCATCGTGGAAACATTATGCAACGTAGCGATGGTACTCCAGTCATTATCGACCCGTGGGTAGACTAATATGAGAGCCAAACAGTTTTTACTTGTTAAATATACAAACATATGATTACTCTAACTGAATCTGCCATTAAACGAATAGAGAAAGTATTAGCCTCAGAGAATGCCGACGCTAAACTTAGGATGTATATAGAGGGCGGTGGTTGCTCTGGATTCAACTATGGATTCGCTATCGATACCATTAAAAAAGACGATGACTTTGAAATCGCTGCGGGTTCCGCAAGTGTCCTGGTAGATGCTATTTCGGCTCAATACTTAGAGGGTGCTATAGTAGACTACAAGAAAACGCTATTGAGCGAGAGTTTTATCATAAAAAACCCTAATAGCAAATCAGTTTGCGGTTGCGGTAATTCTTTTAATATTTGATTGCTACATATATACATATATAATGTAGCGTATGGATTAATAAATATCTGCAGGAGATATTTATGTTCATAAAAGAAACTGTGGAAGAAAACACATATAAAAGAATTTACAAGTCAGGTAAGATAATAAATTATACTAGAAAAAAAGTAGTGTATCATTTTAAGTGTAACCATTGCGGATCTGAATTTTCATCAGATAAAAATGGAAAATTAGTGTTAGGCAATAATGTTCATTTTTGTTCTAATTGTCCGCAGAAATCATTGATGCAAAAAGAAGCCGCAAAGGCTAAAATGAAAAAATCAGAGATACGAGGTAAAAAACATACTAAAGGTTATCCTGAAGTATACGGAGGACCTAACTATCCATACCGCAAGGTATCTTGGATTCGTGAACATATCGCTGTAATGGAAACTCATATAAATAAAAGAATACCAAAAGGAATGGTGATACACCATATAGACGGCACAAAAGACAATAATAGAATTGATAATTTACTTTTATGTACCGTTGCTGAACACAATCAATGTCACGCAAAAATAGAAAGACTAGTATTTGAATTATACCGTTTAGGTATCGTGGGATTTGATCGTGACAAAATGGAGTACTATTATAAAAATGACAGATAGCATATCTTGACCCTACTGATAAATAGTAGATAAGGATTGCTATATGGCTATTGCAAATATTCAGAACATTAATATTGGGCTTCCTAACGAATCTGTAGGAAGTGACTCGTTATACACTGCTTTTCAGAAAGTTAACAACAATTTTGCTACATTATTCAGTTGTGCAAGCCCTTACTGCACATTTGTAGGCAGTACTGGAATCGCTGCAAGTGCTAATTCTACTACTAATATCGTTACAATTACTAATACCGGTGTTACTCAACTTAACGCAGGAACTGGGATTACTCTATCAGGTACTACTGGAAACATCACTATTAGTTCGACCGGTGGAGGTGGAGGTAGCGGAGTTACTAGTGTAGGTTTAGCCCCTGTTAATAACACTCGTTTATCGGTAACTGGGTCTCCTATCGTAAGTTCGGGGATTATGACAGTTGACTTAGTTGCTACTGGAATTACTCCGGGCACGTATATAAATCCTAGTGTTACAGTAGATGCGTATGGTCGAGTGATCGATGCATCCAGTGGCACCACTTTTGATAGTCTAACTATAACTGGTGGTACCGGTATTTCAGTCGTAGATAATTCAGTTAGCGGAATTTATCAATTTACAGTTACTAACACTGGTGTTACATCATTAATTGCGGGTTCGGGAATATCACTGAGCGGTAGTAATGGTGCAGTAACTGTGTCTTCCAATAATGCATCTAATGCAAATTATGCAACATATTCAGGTACTGCTTTCTCAGTAGATGCAGGTAATATTAATGGCACTGTTAATCTTGCTAATTATGCTGCTGTGGCGAACACAGTATCTGGTGCTAACGTATCAGGTGCTGTTGCTTACGCTACTACTGCAAATGGCGTAGCCGGTGCTAACGTATCAGGTGCTGTTGCTTACGCTACTACTGCAAATGGCGTAGCTGGTGCAAATGTGACCGGACAAGTTTCTTTCGCTAATGTAGCGAATCATGTTGCAGCAGCAAACGTTTCTGGTCTAGGAAATATTGCAACTATTAATTTAGACGGCAGTTCAAGTAATGTATTGTATGGTAACGGCGTATTTGCTGCTGTCGGCGGGGGCGGGGGCGGATCTAATATATCAAACGGAAACTCAAACGTTAACATTCCTGCGGCTAACGGCAATGTCAATATTTCCGCTGTTGGCAATGCTAACGTCCTTATTGTAAGAGGCCCCGGTGTTAACGTAGCCGGCACGTTTGGAGTAACCGGCAATGCTAATGCGGGTAATATTGGCGCTGCAACTGGTGTATTCAGTACTGCTGCTAATACAGGACTAATACAAAACGGCACATCAAACATTACAATAGCAGCCAGCGGTAACATAAACGTTGCAGTGGGCGGTAATAGGTTAATAGTTACTAGTAACGCAGCCAATATAAACGGTAACTTTAACGTTACTGGTAATATTTACCCAGCTACTGGGATTAATTTCGGCAACGTTGCCGGTGGTGGCGGATTTATTAATGGTTCATTATCTTCAGGTATAACGTTATACAGTGCGCTTGGCGCAAATATAAATTATAATAGTATTTCAGGGCTTGTTGCTAATAGCAATGGCGTTGCAATTACAGCAACTAATTCGAATGTATCAGTGACTATGAATAATAAATCCGTAACAAACATGTCTGCGGTGACTTATTCTTCGGTGATTGGCGCATTTATCGCAGTAGGCACCGGTAATGATGCTTTCCCTTATTCTGCCCAGTCTACAGATGGAAAAACGTGGACTACACCTGCAATAATAAACAATACTCCTAACATGACAAGTATGAACTCAGTAGTAGTTTCATCAGGTGGGTTAGCAGTTGCAATTGGTGGTACTAATGGCAAACCTGTCTATTCCACATCATACTTTTCTGGTACTACCTTTACTGAGCCGGCCGCAATGAACGGCAGTGCTGCTACATCAACCATGACCAGTGTCACTATAAATTCAGCCGGGTTGTTTGTTGCAGTAGGATTTAATGGTAGCGGCTATCCACTATATGCTACATCTGCTGATGGTTCTACTTGGACTACCCCGGCTACAATGAACGGTAGTGCTACTGTTGCGTACATGCAAGCAGTTACAGTAAATTCTTCAGGTAAGTTTGTAGCAGTAGGCTATAATGTTAATGGTTATGCGGTATATGCTACATCTGCTGATGGTTCTACTTGGACTACCCCGGCTACAATGAATAGTACTACTAATTCATCGTACATGAGAGCAGTTACAGTAAACTCTTCCGGATTATTTGTTGCAGTTGGATTCAGCAATCAATTCAGTGTTCAGAATTTTGTGTACGCTACATCTGCTGATGGTTCTACTTGGACTACCCCGGCAGTCGTAAGCAGTCCGTATTATGCAGAAATGTGGGGGGTAGCCGTTAATTCTTCCGGATTATTTGTTGCAGTTGGATTTGATAATGGTAGTGGACCGCACCAGTATCGCCCATTGTATGCTACTTCAGCCGATGGCACAACTTGGTCTACACCAGCTACAATGAACGGTAGCAATGCTTCAGCAACAATGTACGGGATCGCTGTAAACTCTTCTGGCTTGTTCGTTGCAACAGGAACTTCTCCGGGATCGTCTCCTCCAGAGTATGCAGTATACGCTACATCTACTAATGGTAGCAATTGGACTACCCCGAATGTACTAGCCGCACCTGCCATGACTTCAATAAACACAGGTAACACCAGTACTGGCTGGAACTTCTATACTACCGGAGTAGCATCTTCACCGATTCTTTCAGTATCATCATTACCTACTGCAATAGCCGGTCTTAAAGCTTTCGTGAATGATTCGAACGTAGCCGCTTCTGGAAACATAGGCGCAATTGTGCATGGCGGAGGCTCTAATGTAGCGCCTGTATGGAGCGATGGCACCAATTGGTATATAGGATAACAAATGTCAAACACTACAGTAACAATAACTCAATTACCACCAATCGGTAACGCTTTTACTGCTTCAACAGTTCTACCAGTTGTACAAACTACAGGCGTAGTATCAACTGATCAAGCCTTCTTAGGGGATATGGCTAATTACATATTAACACAAGCAGGTGCTAACTTGCAACCTGCTTATGTTGCTAATTTTGCTTATGCTGTAACTAACGCAGCACAGCCAATGATCACAAGTTTAGGTAATTTAACTAGATTAGTAGTTACTGGACCTGCAGTTCTACAGAATGTTGATCTTGGCAATCTTACAATCAATGGTGGAAATAACGGTCAATTCTTACAGACAAATGGTAACGGTGTATTAAACTGGTCTACTGCGCCAGGTGCAGGAACTGGTTCGCCAGGCGGTGCTAATACTCAATTACAATATAACTTAAATGGTTCATTTGCAGGCGATGTTCACTTAACTTGGGACTCAAGTAACGCAAAATTAAACACAACTAATATAAATGCTAGTGGCAATGTAACTGCTACTTACTTTATAGGTAGCGGCAGTCATCTAACAGATTTAAATTCTGGTTCTACTATTGTCAACGGTGATAGCAATGTCAATGTTCCTGTTTCAAATGGCAATGTGTATATTAACACGAATGCTGGAACAGCATACCAGTGGGAGTTTGACACTACAGGTAACTTAACATTGCCCGGCAACACATTTGCAATTAAATATGCTAATGGTACACAAGTACACTTGACTAGTAACAGTTTAGTAAATGGATCTTATGCGCTGACTTTAGAAAATGATGGTAGTTTGCTAGCAACTGATAACGGTACACCAAGTAATTTTGTGGTTAATAATGCTACCCCTGATGTAGACTTACGTAATCAGAATGGTACAGGTTCATTTACAACAGGCGGAAGTGAGTACACTATTCGCGTAGCGGGTACACCAAATTGGGTATTTGATAGTTCAGGAAACTTAACTGTACCTGGCAATATTGTTCATCATGTCAGTCAACCTGATTCTCATGCTAATCTAAACATTGATTCGTGGAATCCAATCAACTTAAATGTTGGTGATGCTATGGAAAATGCATCTTGGTCTTTTAATTATGACGGCACGTTGTCATTTCCTGGCAGTTTCGCAACTATTTACTCGGATACAGGAAGTAACCAACTTAACATAAATGCAGGCGGCGACGGTGGCGGCTATGTCACAATCAATGCTACGACTGATACTGGAATAGGTGGAAGTCAAAATGTTACTATTCTTACTAATTTCGGTGGTAGCGGTAATAGTAAAATTTGGAATTTTGACAATACAGGTAATCTAACAGTACCTATCGATAGTATAATTAAACCTGCTGATGGTAGTACGGGAATCACTACTAGTGATGGAAATACTTATATTGATGTTGATCCATCAGGATTCTATATCTATACTGCTTACAATACTAGTGAATACCAATGGTTCTTTGACGATACCGGTAATTTAACATTACCAGGGAATATATTCTCAATCAACTACGCTAACGGTCAGCAAGTACCATTAGGTGGCGGTGGTGGTAACAACGCAGTAGGCGTAGGTTCTTTTGGTAGTGATTTGGGCATTGGTGCTAACTATAATCAAAATGATCCTGCCGTATTGTTTAGTGCAGATGACATGCTTATTCGCACAGGGGGCACTGCTAACGCAGCCTATCAAAATAATGGACAAATAGACATTGCTGCTAGCGAACAATTATATATAGGTTTAGCAGATAACTTAGTTGATGCTACTAATGTCCCTTCTTATAAATCCTCAGTTCAATTCCCGTATGGTGGAACTACAGTAAATGTTGTCGCAGGTACAAACTACTTAACAGTAGACGCTACAACAGGATTGACATATAACGGTAGTCCAATTGGTCCAAGTATAGGAAACTTTGTATTCCCTAATCCAACTAGCAATACAAGCACAATATCTGTCAGCGATGGTTCCGATATTGTTATCAATCCAACTTACGGCGGTGCTAGCCCAGCTTATATAAATGTTCCGGGCAGTATTAACGGTCCTACTAGTGAAGCACTTCAAATTTATAATGGTTATTTTGTAGGTAATGCTTCTGCGGCTGCGATATCAATTGGCGCAGATGTATTCCATGGCATTACTATATTTGGCGATGGTAGTGTAGTAGGCAATGCTAACATTACAGCAAACTATTTCATAGGTGATGGCAGTCAATTATCAAACTTGCCAAGCAGTGGAAATGTAGGAAACTTTGCGTTTGACAGTCTTGACTTAGACGGCACTACATTTGATGAAGTTACATTGACAGGTACAAATAGCGGCAACATTATAGTAAATGCTCCTGGACTAGCCATGGTAATAGGCGGTTATGAATCAGGCGGCATGGTCAGTGACGGTAGTAACACATATTTGTTTAATGGTGACCCCACTTTCGTTAACGGCATACCGCAACCAGGTGTAGGATATACATGGCAGTTTGACAATACTGGTAATACAATATTACCGGGCGCTATAGTTGGTAATGGCAATTTAAAATTACAACCAGATGTTAACACAGGTGGTGCATACTTAGATGTTTATTTAACTGGTGGTCCAGATATTCACATTGCAGGTAACGGTGAAACTGTTATTCTTGGCAGTGATGCCGGTGCTAATGTCTCTGTTCAGGGTGCAGGTAATGTTGCTATTCAAGCTAATTCTGTATTTGGTGGTACTCCATACACATGGATGTTTGATTATAACAGCAACTTAACATTACCGCAACTTACAACAATCAATGATGTAAGTGGTAACGGCACTACATTAACAGTAGGTGTTCCACCTACAGTAATAGTTATCAGTGGTGCAGATTTTAGTGCAGTGAATACTACTTACACCAGAGACTTTGGTCAAGCAACACCAACTTGGTACCCAGCCGGTTATACGCCGGGTATTGATTCTTATATAATGTTTACAGGTGGTCAATATGGGATTTATAATCCAGGATTTGTCCCACCGATTTATGTCAACACTGGTACATTGAATAGACCACTAACACAATGGAGTCTAAATCCTCCATTAGGTAGCATTGCACCTACAGCAGTATATACATATGGTTTTACAGGTCCCGCTTGGAAGTTTGATCCAACCGGTAATCTAAAATTGCCAGGTGTGTTGATAGCACAAGCCAGTGATAACGGTAGTATCGTATTCAGTAATAACGGCACAGATAACAACGGTAGTTTAAAAGTTGATGGCGGTCTTAACATGACTGTTAGTGCTAATAGTAATTTCTACGTCAAACGTGCAGGTAGTGATAGACTTGCTATAACTGATACTAATACCGATTTAATGGCATCTAGTAATGTTGTCATCCATGCTAACAAAGCAGGATCAGAACAAAATTGGACATTTGGTACAGACGGTAAACTAACTACTCCAGGTGACATTGATATGTTCGGTGGAGTTATAAGTTTTCATCAACAAGTTGGCAATATCACTTGGGGTACAAGTTATATGGCGTTCAGTCAGTATGGTAGAGTTGAACTCAATACTAATTTGTACGCCAACGCTAACATTATTGGTGCTAATGTATTAAATTCAAACTCTGTTGTTGTTTCAGGTAACGCAAATGTCTCTGGTAATTTAATACTATCAAGTACAACGCAAATTGTATCTACTCCGAGTAGTAATGGTAACATCACACTTGATCCAGATGGTACTGGCATCGTAAACATTATTGGTAATGTTGCTGCTAATTATATTATCTCTCCATCAGGAAGCAATGGTAACATTACTCTTGATCCAGATGGTACAGGTGTAGTCAATGTTATTGGTAATGTTGTTGCTAATAACTTCAGCGGTAACATTAGCATCACTGGTAATGTACAAGGTACAAGTCCTAATGTTACACTCGTTGCTGGAAGTTATTCAGCAACATTTGATAACACTGGCGTGTTAACATTGCCGGCGCAAGGTATAGGTCCTTCTAACGAGGGTGCTGAAATTGATTTCACTAAAGCTCCTAATAGTTCACTGAGTGGTAATGCTGTTATCGTTGATCAGTACATTGATAGAATCAGATTCTTTGAAGGCGGCGGTTCTGCTCGCGGTGCTTATATTGATTTGAGTCAAGCAGCGGCAGGTGTAAACACATTACTAAACAATCGTGTAAGCGGACTAGTGAATGCTGGCACATTTGTTACAATGGACAACATAAAAGCCACAGTAACAAGTAGTGGCAATCGTGGATTAAGTTTAGCAGCAGTATCAACTTCATTTAATGCTACATACGGTGCTAATTATGCTGTAAGTGGTGGTGCCGGCGGCTCAAGTTCTAACGGTTCGACTAACATCACTACTACCCCTTCAGGTTCAGTATTTGGTTGGAACTTTACTGGTGCAGGAGATATATCCACTTACATCATCACCGACACAACTAACAATCGTGCCTATCGTATCACATTACAAATAGGCGGCGGTTACAACAACAATATGATTAGTATTGAGAGATTAGTATGATAATTCAAGGAGTGACACTTAGCGGTACACGAGTAGTTGATGCTAGTATCATCAAACAAAACCTTGCAATATGGATAGATGCTAATAACTCATCTAGTTATTCCGGTACTGGTACCACGATCACTGACTTGAGCGGTAACGGTAGAACACAGAATCTCATAAACGCTAGTCAATATACTGTATTAAGTGGGGTTAAATGTTTTGACTGTAGTGGTCCTAGTGTGGACAATGCTATATCAGCCGCTAGTGCAGGACCAGTATTACCTACATTAGGCTTTACGTATATTTCATGGGCTAGGATGATTGCTAGTACAGCAAACTATCGTACACTTTTTAGAACCTATCCCGATGACCATCCATTATTAATCAACACAGGAACTAATACATTAGGCGTGTGGGACAACAACGGTACTAACTTTCATTCAGCAGGATATGATGTATCAAGTCTTGCCAATGTATGGGCACAATGGGCAGTGACTGGTGATAGTAGTGGACAAACATTTTATATCAACGGAAAACAAGTAGGAACTACAACAGCATCAGCCGCAGGTAATAATCACAACATTACAGGCAATGCAAGTGCTCCTGGCGGACAACCATTCGGGTATATTGCTAATATGTTTTTATATACTGCTAAGTTGACACAAGAGCAGATACAACAAAACTACTATGGATTAAAGGGCGTATTCGGATTATAATATGTTAAAAATAAATTTCTCAGGAGGAAAGCAAATGGCTAAGATGGATTTAAGACAGATCATAGATGGAAATAGCGATCCTGCTGTTTCTAAGGTAGCACCAGTAGTAACACATCCTGCTGCTGTTGTACCTAAATTACCAAAGTATCATTGGAAAAGAGGAAAGAAAGATAGCAGAGACTTCAAGTATAAGCCTGCTAAGTTAGACTCTGTTCCAGCAGTAACAGACTTACGCCAATGGTGCTCGCCCATCGACGACCAGGGCCAGTTAGGCAGTTGCACAGGTCACGGTACTGCTGCTTGCATCGAATATATGGACAGAAGATACAGCAACAAGCAAACTCAAGTTAGCCGCTTGTTTATCTATTACTACGAAAGATTGATCGAGGGTTCTATCAATTCAGATAGCGGAGCCCAGATTCGTGACGGTATCAAAGCAACTTATACATATGGTGCACCATTAGAGTCACTTTGGCCATATGATGTAACCAAATTCAAAGTTCCACCTTCGCCAGCAGCCGTACAAGATGCTGCTAATCGTAAAGTAACTCTTTATGAGAATATTGCAGACGGTGACTATCAGGGGTGCATCAACGCACTTGCATCAGGCTATCCTGTTATAATCGGCTTTGATGTTTACAAAAGTTTTGAAAGCGAACAAGTAGCAGATACTGGCATGATGCCCTATCCAAATGTTCATGCTGAACAATGCTTGGGAGGACACTGCGTACTATTAGTTGGATACGACAATAACAAGAATGTTTTTATTGTCCGTAATTCTTGGGGGACCGGCTGGGGCGATAATGGATACTTCTATATGCCTTATAAGGTAATTCAGGACACTACGATGAGCAGTGACTTTTGGGTTATTAAATCAGTAAATGATCCAAATTAAATGTTGAGAACAGTAATAACACATACTAAATATGTCTAAAGGTGTATAACGTATGGCAATAACAACGACAGGCGGACTCACATGTGCGGGAGGCATGACCTTCTCAGTTAATGGGTTCTCTACTCCGGCTCTAATGAATGGGATTACAGCTTACTATGATATGACAGCAGTAGCTGTCAACTCATCTGGATTGTTTGTGGCGGTTGGTTATAATGTTAGCGGCTATCCAGTATATGCAACGTCCAGTAATGGCACCACTTGGACTACACCGGCCTTAATGAATGGAAGTACTACTGTCGCATATCTAGCAGCAATCACTGTCAGTTCATCCGGTAGGTTTGTAGCGGTTGGTTATAACGGTCCCAATCAGCCAGTATTTGCAACATCTGCTGATGGTAGCACTTGGACTACTCCAGATTTGTTTAATAGTAGTGCTACTGGCGGATATATGAATAGCGTCGCTGTCAATTCTTCTGGTTTGTTTGTAGCAGTAGGTTATGATAGTACTTTAAAACCAATATATTCGACATCTGCCACCGGCACCTCCTGGACTACACCTACTACAATGAATGGTACTACTAATCTTGTAGAAATGAATAGCGTCGCTGTCAACTCATCTGGATTGTTTGTAGCAGTAGGAGTTGATGGTACTACCGGTTATCCAGTTTATTCTACTGCAACAACAGGTAGCAATTGGATTACTCCTCTAGCAATGAATAGTAGTACTACTCCGGCGAGGATGTGGGGGGTAACCGTCAACTCTGCTGGCTTGTTTGTAGCGGTTGGTAGTTTTTCTAGTAATAACGTTCCAGTATTTGCTACGGCTAGTACTGGCAGCAACTGGACTACACCGGCTTCGATGAACGGTACTACTGATGCTTCATTTCCATATGCAATAGCAGTCAACTCATCTGGATTGTTTGTAGCGGCTGGATATGATGTTAACTATTATCCAGTATATGCCACATCTAGTAATGGAAGTACTTGGACTACCCCATCTAGAATAAACGCAAATACTCCAGTACCACTACAAGGAATCACCGTTTACAACACGTCTGGTAAATTTGTAGCGGTTGGTGCGACCGGTGATAGTAATTATAGTCCGGTATACTCAGTGTATACACCTTAATCAAATATATCATGTAATAGGAAAGGCCCCTTGCGGGGCCTTTCCATGTGTCGCTAGTGTTAGCGATTACGCATCTTGCGTAGCAGTAAGAACGTCCTCGACCGAAGTCTCCTGAACCTTCTTCTTGCCACGGGCCTTGATGCTATCAATCGAGGGCTTAGCCTTAGACTTAGCAGCTGCCTTAGCCTTCACCTTAACGTCACCCTTATCCGCTACCTTCTCACGATCTTGAATCGCTTCATTGATAGTAGCCTGATCCTCAGCCGACTGAAACTGAGCATGAGTAAGCAGATAGCGCAGTGCATCAACCTTAGTCATCTCGTTGGGGAGTTCAACGAAATCGCAGCGAGTAGCGCCACCCTTCGTAAACTGCTTGACTCGGCGAGTCAGATCATCAGTGAAACGAACCTTAGCGTTGCCGTTGTGAACAGTAATACCAGCAACCTTGAACAACTTATTTGACATAAAAATTTCCTCTACAAGTTAAGTTTTAAAAAAATCAACAACCAAATGTACTCTAATCACAAGTACAATATAATGATAACAAAAGTGGCTAACAAAGTCAACCACTTTCGTTACCAAAATCATTAAATTCCCGTGACCTCAACGGACACTTCCTTGTGACCAGTCTTGCTCTGTACGAACTTCATACCAGGCTTGCCCAAAATAGCATCCTTGATAATCGCGGTCATATCATGACCAACGCCCTTGCGTTCAGAGACCGGCTCCAAAAAAGAACCCAGTTCAGGACGAGTCACTGTGACAGTAGAACCCTTGGGGAGTTTCAACTGCTTAATCTGCAAAGCATTCTCCAAGATAGCCGTTTCAAACTTTCGCTGCAATTTAGCCTTCGACATATAAATATTTCCTCTACAAGTTAGTTTATTAAAAAATGTACTCTAATCAAAAGTACAATACAATGATAACAGAATCGGCTAAAGAAGTCAACCAATTCTGTTACCAAAATTCTTAGCAAAGAATAGCCGGAGTAATCAGACGATCCTTACCATATTGCGCTTCAAGCAACTTGCGGGCGTTAATAGGATTGTCTGCCTGAATAAAAACCTTGACCGTGGTATTATAAGGGGTACCGGGAGCGGGCTTGCACAATGCATAATAAGTATGATAAGCCATAAAAACCTCTAAATTAAAAAGAATAGTAACAGTTACCAAAATCCCTTACGCAACTTCGTAGGGCTTGTTCCACTTGCCAATATTAACATCCACGTACCAACCCACACTAAAATAGTCGGTCTGGATATCGCTATTGTCGTAGTTACCCTCGTTCATCGCCGAGAGCACCTCAGTCAGAAACGCAAGTGCCTTACCGTCGTAGTGACTCTTGAAATGGTACGGATTCACCTGACAGTACTTGCCCGTGTTCGGGCGAAAGCCCTGCGCCACCTGGTAGTAGTCGGCGCTGCAAACTCGGTTGCTGTTGGCGATGAAGTCGATCTTGCCCGACTTCAGATTCAGACACAAAGTAGAGTGGTTGCGGACTGCGAGAGTGCCCTTGACACCATACTTCTTGAGGATAGCCTTAACCTTGGGGGCAATCTTCGCTTTCTTCGTTTGATCCATGTAAGCCATTTCGTTCTCCGTTTCACTACTCTATGTAACTATATTAGACCCAATTAGTACCAAAGTCAACCGTTTTATACGAAATATAATTCCATACAAATCAATGACTTACGACCCCAATAGAATCAATGGCTTACGCAGCCTCGTACTTGTTGTAGTAGTACGACTCCAAATCGTCCTGCGCCTTCTCGGCCCTAGCAGCCTCAGCCTTCGCCTGCTGCTCCAAGTAGTACTCATAAGAGCACTCATACTCGCGCCGGGCGCGTTCGGCTTTGCGGCGTGCGTCCCCTTCAGCAGCAGCCTCCATGTACTGGGGATCGGTTTCCTCGATCACCCAACCTTCTTCGCGCAGAGACTCACGGCCCTCGAACGTCTCCTGACGGCGACGGAAGTAATCGTGCATCCCCTTCTCCGCTGCGAGGAGAGCATCGTAGCCGGCTTGAAGAGCCGCGTGGTTTTCGTATTGTTCAGCGACGCTGAACCAACCGTACGGCTTGAAGCCGTAGAATTCTCGGTGGAATTCGTAGTAGTCCACGTACAAAGCATTGTACTGACGGGAGAGTTCCTCGGAACCCACCAACAGATACTTGTCTTCAAAATCAGTCATTTGCTTTCCTTTTCACTACCCTATATATCTATTATACGGATTTTGGAACTGGGTGCAACCTTTTTTTGAACTTTTTACAAACTAAGTTTCCAATGAAATCAATCACTTATAAGCCATTGATTTTACTGGATTGTAAGTCATTGATTTCATTGGACCTGTAAAACGCTCTAGGACCGTCTAGGACCGGATCAGTTCTGAGACTCACTAGTACCCCGACTGGGCTAGATATCCGGTCCTAGAGCGTCCTATTAGGGCCGCCCGGGACTATCTACGGTCAGGAGAATTGCTCCAATCCTGCCAGGGATCGATGACAACTAGAGTACCGTCAGCCTTTTTCATTACATTGTGCCCTGTAATGTCAGGGGTAAAACCTATTGTTCCTGCCATTCTAGTTAATGCGGTAAGCACTCTGTACAGTGACTCTTGTTTGGATATAAATTTCAGTTGGCTTAATGTGTAATCAGGATCTTTTTCTGCATCATGCAAAAATTGTTTAAAACTCTCTTTTCTGCGGGATATAGCAGTACCCATATCATCAATAACATCGTATTCATCAGAGCTAAGAGGACGATATTTAGGCATCTCATATTGTGCAAACTCTAGTCCACCTACGTTAACTCTGGGCAATTCTTTAACTTCAGGCAGGTGCGGGTTCTTTTTACTGCGCTGCACTTTAGCACAAAAGTCTAAAAACTTTCTGTATGACTGTTCAGAATTTTGTTGGGTATTACTGCGTATGTCATTAGGTACGATGACCTTAATAATGGTATTACCATCTTTAGTAAAGACTAAAGAATCATCTCCGCTGCCACAGAATTTAAAACCTGAACCAGTTAGCGCGGCACGTACTGCCTTTCTGGTGTCAGCATCATGTTCTTTTAAAGTATGTTCAAATAATTCACTAACTAGCATAATTAAGTATTTATGCTAGTTAGGATTTAGGTTAGGATTGACTAATTACCAATCCTTGCGGTGAAGAAAATATCCCTGCTTTATCAAGTCTGCCGAACACTGTTCGGCTTCATTCAAATTATCGAACATCTTGTATGCTTCCCAACTAGTTGGAACCCAAGCGAGCAAAAGAGGATACCGCTTTCTGTACATGACTGAGTACATTCCTGAGTTAGGGTTTTCTTCATATCTGGTAACAGGAAGTTTACCTCTAAGATATGTGAAAGGTACAATATCTGGTTCTTTCTGAACCTTTACGTTCTTAACGAGTACTTTCTTCAACGTAACTGTCTTCTCATTGAGGTCGTCACTCAACACTTCTTGAATCAACTCTTTAGGGAAGTCATAGTCCTGATTTGCATAGACAAAATCCCTAACCTGCAGTTTCAGGTTTTGATACTTGTATCGCCAGTTTTCTTTCATGCTATACCTCTTTAGTTCAAGAAAAGAAACACCCTTGGTTAAAATCATAACGGTATTCTCCCTTAGCATGAGGATTATACGGGTTATAATAGAACCGCTTGTATGTGCGAACAACGCTAGGAGTGTTGCTATGGCGCATATCCAATTGAACTTCAATATCGACTAAAGAAAAGTTCCTAATCAAGGAACTACCGTCGTACTTCATGTCAAGATAAAGCATATCACCATTCTCATAAGAATGGATGCTAATCAGCCACAGAGAGTCATGAGTCAACAAACTGCGCGGGACCTCGATCCAACTATTGTTAGGATCGGAGTAGCACTTAAGCGTGATGGTTTTCATATTATCCCTGATTGATCTTTTTGCTGAAACCGTGCGCCATGTGCAGTTCCTGCTGAGCCACGCCCAGCGCGAACTCCAGAATATCAGCCTTGGTGCGGTTACTGCGGACCAACTGGTTAGCAACATGATCCAAAGTAAAGGAATCTGCCGCAAGCATAAGTTCTACGATCTTGTTCGCCAGAACAGTTTGAGGATTAACTTTCATATTAGAGACCTGCCCAACGATGAGTCTTGTAAGAATCGGTGTCAAGAACACTGCCACGCGCAAAGTTCTTCGCCGGCTGAGCCCAAGATGCTGCCTTGAGAATGTCGCCAAACTTGAACTTGTCGTGCGCCTTGACGCAGATAAAAGAGTGAACCGAACGGTAACCGTCACCGTGTGCGCTGATCACCTTCAAGAACTTGCTACCACGCTTGAACTCAACCGAATAGCGACCGTGCGTGAAGCCGTTTTTATTGTAGTCGGCGACCAAATGATCAGCATAATGATGAATCGCCATGTCGAAATCGTAATCTGGGAACTGCATAACTCTCTCCGTTTCACTAACCTATATAACTATTATACGGATTCCAAAACAGAATGCAACCTTTTTTGTGAACTAAAATTCCAAAGAAATCAATCACTTACGATCCTAATAAAATCAATGACTTACGCTGCCTACAAAAGCGTCGAGTTCTTGTTGCACAGTTTCAATCAACTCGTCCCAGGTAGCGCTGATTCGGTTCCTAAATAATCGCATGGTAGGATAGAACGGGCTGTCATTACGATTGGTAAGCCATCGCCAATCACACCCATACCCGGGTAACAAAGTCCAAGTTGGTATACCTAAACTTGCAGCCAAGTGTACTGTTGCCGTGTCAATGCTTATGATTAAATCTAAATTCTTCATTAAGCCGGCTACGCTATAGAAATCACCTAGATCCTTACCGTAAGATACTACACCATGTTCTTGTAAAAGATTTGTCTCTTCGATACTGCAATCGTACTCTAAACTAATCCATTCGACACTATCATGCTTTAATTTCAAAAATGTTCGTAAGTCAATAGATTTATACTTGTTGATGTAGTTGGCATTGTTACTTTTCCAAACAATACCTACTCGTTTTTTAGTGGTGGGGCCTAGTCGATTTTTCCAAAAACTAATGCTATCATGGCTAATACTATAATTGACAGGGGGAATAGTTTCCACTGTTGTGTTAAAACATTTAGGTAGTTCCATTAATGGAACATGGTGATGGTACGGAGGAATTATTTCATCGTCCGCAAGTGACCTAATATGAGGATAATTAAATTTAATAAACCGTTGCAAGGGCTGGCGACAATAGAATGTTACGTATGCCCCTCGTTCTTGCAATAAATTCAAGTATCTAGCAAATTGAACACCATCCCCCAAACCCTGTTCAGCATAAACAAAAACAGTACGTCCTTGTATATCTTGTGTACCGTCATATTCTGCGCCTGCTAAATTAGGTTTGAAACAAGTATCACTATTGTAATACCACCTAGCGTCATAGTATTCCCACGCATTAAGCCATTCGCCGGCAGACAAAAAGGCCATGCAAAGATTCATTCTTGTCTGAATGTCTTTGGGGTTTAGTTTTTCCGCCAATTGTAAAAAATATATAGCAATATTGGGTTTACCAAATTCATTTAACACATATCCATAGTTACTGTATGCTTCGGCAGATTCGGGATTTACTAGAAACAAATTAGCAAAGGCAACTAATGATTCTTGATAATTTCCCAATTCTCGTGATACCGCACCATATGGAAGCCAGCTATCCTTATAGTTACGGTCGCAACAAATCTTTAAAAGAGGCATAGCCTCTTTAGACATACCAAGTTGCATCAACGATACTGCTTTTATGTGCAGTAACGCAGTACTGTCAGGATATGTTGACAGGCAAGCATCATAGTGTGTGATTGCCTGTTTATATTCTTTATTATTAAAGCATTTGTTGCCTAAGTCAAGTTCAGTTTGAAAATCCATGCTTACCTAAGATATAGATTAAGTTTGCGACGGTTAAAGAGTCCGCAACTGTCGCAATATCGGTCTTGATAAAAGTCCCCGTAAGTAGTACCCTTATTGGGTTCACCCCACTTTTGCCAACTGTGTATTCCAATTCTACACCATCGACTAGTCACAAGTAGAGGTTCCTCTTTGAGAGCGCGGAATGTATTGTCAGCCTCATTCATCTGACCAGTCTTCCCAACGATTACTTTTTGGCTTACGCCTATATTCTGTCTTGAGTGTTACTGTCTTATGCTGCTGCGGGGTATCGCCATGAAACAGTGGTCGAAACTCTTTAGGCTTCTGATTCTTAGCCTTAGACTTATTCTTACTCATACTCAATTACTTTTTAATTTCTTCCCAAGTTGTGAAAAAGTTCTTTACTTTACTCTCTTCGCCCCACTCTGCTGCATAAGAGTTATCCTTATCGCAGAGTGTGAGTGCCTCTTCCTTAGTAACCACACGATGACTAACAATCTGTTCGCCAAGGTGCTGTTGACTAAACTCTTTTGCATCGTTGCAAATTACAGTATCAAGTGCCCATTCAGTTTTATCGTTGCCAAAATTGTCAATACCAACCGGCACTTCAACCATATAGCGAGTTCGGAAAGTGCTAACGCAATCAACTAGAACCCACTGCTTTTCTTCTACCTTAGTCACAGTAAAACTCCCGTCATCATTGTCTTTCCAATTAAGTGTATCCCCTTCTTTCCAACCTGCTTCTTCTATAAAGTCAGGAGGAAACTCCAAGATAGCATCGCCGGTCTTGGGGTCTTCTTTTGTTTCTACAATCCAAGTTTTGTTATTCATAAAGTCATGTTAGCAAGTAACAGCCTACTGGTCAAATATTTTGGGCAACTATTTAAAAGTGTTGAGTTTGGGCTTGATCTCTTTGATCAGAGCCGTCTCACGCTTGTGAGCCTCAGCCTTGCCCCTGACAATTTCCAACACCGAGACTTGAAACTTCTCGGCGCCGTACTTGCGGATAGCCCTGCAAAGATCCCAGTCCTTAGACTCAGCCAAAGCCCGCTGTACATGCTTTTGAAAGCGCCGGCGAACTGTACGTTCAGCCGAGCCGCGAAATGACAGAACAGTGAGACCAATATATTTGGCGCCCGTGCGCTGGTTCACGATCTGATAGATAACGTGGTTGCGATCTGATCTGCGTTTGCGAGTTTTCATGCTATCTATTATAGCAAAATTTGCCCGAAAGTCAAGCCTCTCGTAAGTCATTGATTTATATAGAGAAAGAATTGGAGCGGGTAGCGAGAATCGAACTCGCACGCGAACCTTGGCAAGGTCCCAAGCTACCATTACATCATACCCGCGTCATTTTTATTTAGTCTTCAATCTATCACCTATAATAAATTCTATCATAAATACTAGATGCAAGTCAAGGATTTTTTTGAAGCAAAGGGCGATTATTCTGGAAGGGCAAAAGCACCTGCCTTTTATGCTAGAAAGTGGAAACAGATACTTGATCAGGAACTCGCTAGCATTAAACCTACTGATAAGATAACTGATCAAGAATTGCAACATATAAAAACAGATATCATGATATATGATATTGCTAGTCTTGTACAGATGCATTTGCTCGGTACTAAATTCTATAGACGCAACAACTATGCGATTAATATCCCTAAAGTAAAAGCGGTCATAGATAAAACTATCAAGTTGTTAGGTGATGAATATCCTCACAAGGATTTAACTGAATCTGTACGCTACCTTCCCTCAAAAGTTCTGTAGACACGGTAGTCTCCTTAATGTATGTAGTATTTATTGGAAGTATAAATAATTGTATGATCTGGGAAAAAATAAAAAATCGCTATTATAGAACTCCTGCCCCAAAACTAGAAGAGCCTAACGAGCCTAAATCAGAAAAGATTACTGTGCTTGGTATGACAGTGGAATTATCGGATATTCCCGATTTAAACTCTTGTCGCCCAGTAGAATCACACCCCTGGTATGATCGTACTATACGCTGGGTAAATATCTTAAAAGATTTAGCAGCACTTATTTTTTCAGTTTTATCTATTCTTAGATTTTTCGGTAAGATTTAATAATTGGTGCGAGTAGAGGGAATCGAACCCCCACATCATAGATACTTGCTCCTAAGGCAAGCGCGTCTACCAATTCCGCCATACTCGCATACTAAACTTTGGGGTGACTGACGGGACTTGAACCCGCAACGACTGGAATCACAATCCAGGGATCTACCAATTGATCTACAGTCACCACTGTTTGGCGACCTCGGAGGGAATCGAACCCCCAACAAACAGAGTAGAAATCTGTGGCTCTGTCCAATTGAGCTACGAGGCCAAAACTTGGTGGGTGAAGTAGGATTCGCACCTACTCAGCACTTAGGCGTTCGATTTACAGTCGAATCCGGCTCTCTAACTCCGGCGTTCACCCTTAATAAAACTATTCTACAATACTATATACTCAATGTCAACATGTTTGGAGCACCGAATCCGATTCGAACGGATGGGGTTAGAGTTTTGCAGACTCTTGCGTTGGGCCTCTCCGCCACCGGTGCATAATCAATTATTCGTCGTTAGACTTGCCCAACTTTAGTCCACCTATCAAACCCACAAATGCACCAACTATTGTGCTAAATGCAGGTCCGATTACAGCAAAAATTTCTTTATTGTCTACTTTAGAATCAAAAAGTCCTACTAACATAACTGCAACTACGGCTATAAGAATAACGCCCAGAATTATAACAACTAGTTTGGTAATCCAATTTACTAAATTTGTATCGCTGCTCATAATATGTTATTTATACTTCAATTGTGTGGCCTCGCAGGTTAGATTTTCACTAACATAACTGTCCCCTGAACCGCTGTCACTGACAGTCTCGACCTCCCATATCCACCTAGATAGTTTCCCTATCAGGCTGCGAGATATTGTCTCACAACTGTGAGATTAATTGGCGCACCCAGAAGGATTCGAACCTCCGACCCTCGCGTTCGTAGCACGATGCTCTGTCCAACTGAGCTACGGGTGCATAATAAAATTGGCGACTCGTATGGGGTTCGAACCCATGATTTCCTACGTGACAGGCAGGCGTCTTACCACTCGACTAACGAGCCAAAAAAATTGCTGGTACCCCTTGGGCTTTATACCCCATCATACACTCGGCGGGGACCTCCCCCGAGGCTTAGTTTGCTACTCTGCCCTATATGCATTAGTGACAGAGATACGAAATTGGTGGGTCATCGGGGACTTGAACCCCGAACCTATCGGGTAAGAGCCGAGTGCTCTGCCAATTGAGCTAATGACCCAGAAAATAGTGAACCACAAGGGGAATCGAACCCCGAACTAGTATTCCATCGCCAAAAGACGATAGGTGCTGCCCATCCACGCTCGTTGCGGTTCATAAAAAATAGTTGCGTTAGATGGAATCGAACCATCACTTCACTGGCACTTCCCACCATACGACTATTAATCGTGTGGGCCCTTGCGTACTGACCTCTATACTATAACGCAACATCAAACTTGGTAGGGGCACCGGGACTTGAACCCGGAACTTACGGTTTAAAAGACCGTTACTCTGACCAGTTGAGTTATACCCCCGTTGTTTGATCGACGGGTGCAGCACGCCCAAGACACTTTCTACAGCAGTCTCTCCGTCTGTGTGCTAGCACGATCACTGAGCCGATATTTAATTGGTGAACCCGACGGAATTCGAATCCGTATTATCGCCGTGAAAGGGCGACGTCCTAACCTAGTTAGACGACGGGTCCAGAAACTAAAAATGTTTAAAGAACTAATCAACAGAAATACATTCTATCAACTAGTTCCCGTGAAGTCAAGCCTTTTTATAAAAGAAAAATTGTCTTAGATTTCAATGACTTAACAAGAAAGTGGCGGAAGGTGAGGGATTCGAACTCTCGTGGCTTTTACACCCATCTGTTTTCAAGACAGCGCCAATTGGCCTCTCTGGCAACCTTCCATATTGTTATTTATACTATATCAATGATTTGTTGTCAACCTGATCTTACCCATTTTATTCATCATCAAACGTACACACTGGGATAGGTAACATCTTGTGTAAGTTTCTTGCGCGGATCTTGTGATACTGGCGAAGATTTTGTTTTTCTTGCGAGTTACTTGGTACAATGCTTTTCTCAGACTGAATCATTGCTGCTTCTAGTTCTGGATAAGTCATACCTAATTGATCTTGATCTGTTCTACCATCTTGCCACAACCCATCAGTAGGTGGCGCATCAATAATTTCTTGCGGCAATTCAAGTTCACGACCCATATCCCATACATCAGTCTTCATGCAGTCACCAATTGGACTGATATCTACTCCACCGTCTCCGTACTTAGTAAAGAAACCAACACCAAAGTCTTCTACTTTATTTCCTGTACCTACAACAATTCCACCATGGCTTTGTGCAATTTGATATAGTGTCATCATACGCAATCTAGCGCGGCTGTTAGCAAACGCCAATTGTGTTTGATTGGTTTCTTCGCACAAGATTTGTGTTGCTTTTTCAAACGCAGCATAAGCAGAATTCAAATTGATATTCAAATGTGTTACGTTTTCATATCTTGCTGTTAACCAATTGGCTTGCAAAGTACTACGATTGTCTAAGACTTTTGCTTGTCGTATAGGCATTTGCACTACGATTGTGTTTAGTCCAGTTTTGGCGCATAATGTACTAACTACGCTACTGTCAATACCGCCTGAAATCCCCACTACTAATGTATCAATATTTGCTTTTTTGGTATAGGACTTGATCCACTTAATAATGGTACTAATACGTTGTTTAGGTGTCATGATTACTCTCTTATAAAAAACGCTATTATATTTAATGAGATAAGTTAGTGTGATTAAAAAATCCCGCTTACCCTATGCGGGGACAAGATAACGTTTTGTCGGCTCTAATATCACGCCCTCTTAAAGTTACCAAGAGGGTTTATTTTAAAAATAAATCAGATTAAAACGCATGTCTCAAAGAGACGCCAATTACATTCTGCGAGAGTGTGCCTGTGTAGTGCTGATAGCCTACAGCAAGTACATCACTCTTAGTAAGAGGCATTGCCAATCCACCGTGTACACGGTCTTCCTTCATAAGTTCTGAATTACCAAATCCCTCACGGTGACGGTAACCTGCTTCTACTGAAACTGAACTCATTAAAAGATATGAAAGATTTACACCGGCTCCCCAAAAGTTTGTGGAATCGCCAGAAACGCTTTCATGACCAAGTTCAACAGATGGTTTAATCTTCAATCCAAACACCGCAGTTGACCAACCCAAGTTAGCAGCAGCAATACCTGTTACGGCGCCTGATGCTTGACGGGTTTGCAGTTCTCCGCCAACTGACAGTCCGGCTGGCAAGTTGTGTGACACGCCAAGAACATATTCAGTTGAGCTGGGTGCTGAGCTGTGTGCAACATCTCCAAAACGAACTTCCAAAGATGCGTCATCAGCCAAAGCCGCACTGCCCATTACGGTGCAGGCCAATAAGATTAACAATTTCTTCATTACATTTCTCCTTGTATGACAAACTGCAATAACGCAGAATGCCTATTATTTATACTCATACAAAGTGCAATAAAGTTAAATATTTGTTAAAACGCAACACCGTTGCTAATTTACAACATCGCTGATAATGGAAAGATTTCTGCAATTACTTTAGCGCATTCTTTGGCAATTTCCATATGCTCTTTTTGTGTGCCATTTGCACTACGCAACTGTACATAGTGAATCCAAGAACGTAGAGTTCCTGCCATATACAATCTAGATACTGTCAAACCTTCAGGTAGAACCGCTCTTGCTTGTTCTTTAGCAATACCATTTTCAATAGCCCAATTATAGGCTTGCAGGGCTTTAGATATTACTTCATTTTGCATAATCTCCCAGCCAGCCTGCACCATTGGATCGACACCTTCGCTGATGCTGTTTTGACGATTCTTGGGATCTTGTAGTCTAGCCTCTCTGGTAACAAAAGTCAAGTCTTTCGTTGGATCAGCATATCGCTGCGAAAATTCTTGAAACGAAAAAGAACGATGCCTTAACATTTGTCTTGCAATGTCTCTAGTAGTTTCAATTTCTAGGGTAACATGGCACATTTCTAAAGGTGACCAATGCTGATTGTCGATCAAATATTTGATCAGTTTTTCTGCTGTTTCTTTGTTGTACTGATTGTTCGGATTACTTACTCTAGCACAAAATGCTACTAGATCAGTTGGTGTTTCTGCACCCTCAATTACTGGTTTTGAATACGATACCAATTTTACTTTCATTCAATCTCTCTTTTTAAAATTTCCCAAGTTCCATCGTGGTGCTCGACTAGCGCCGTGCAACTTTCTACCCAATCCCCATCGTTCATATAAGTTACACCGTTTATTTCTTTAATCGCTGCTTGGTGTATATGTCCACAAATAATTCCATCCGCTTTCTTTTTTGTACAATATTCCGCTAATAGTTCTTCAAAGTCGGACATATATGCAACGGCTTCTTTTGTTTTGCCTTTTAGGTAAGCACTTAAGCTCCAATAGCGA
>Ga0214164_1000396_pt1 | contig 28377 bp, 19 predicted proteins | sample TroBogepilimnion_13_FD_153003 | JGI IMG/M metagenome (GOLD analysis project Ga0214164, IMG submission 153003) | Freshwater microbial communities from Trout Bog Lake, WI - Practice 03JUN2009 epilimnion v4 | ecosystem: Environmental > Aquatic > Freshwater > Lake > Epilimnion/Euphotic zone ...
GTTCCGGCTACAGTCTGGGCCGGGAAACTGATAGCTGAACCAGTGCCTGAAACCGGGCTGGGTAGGGCTACACCACCCCTGAACAATTGGTAACTAACTGAAGGTAGCGACCCGGAAAGTCCTATTACCTGGCCGGCGCCTCCTGCGCAATAAATACCGCCTCCGGCTACAACTACTGTATAAGCTACGGGTAACGGATTAATGCTGATTGTCGGATTACCGCTCATAGTAAGTGTACAACCGGTAGATAAAACCGTTGCTATTACTGTATATGTACCTGCTGCGGTTTGCAATCCGAAATCAAGTGATGAGCCTGTACCAGACAGTGACGATACTATTGTTGCCCCGTTATAGAGCGTATACGTCGTTCCGGTAGCCGATCCGCTTAATAATATATGAACCCCTGTACCACCAGCGCAATAACTGAGGGCACTGGCTGTCACTGTAAAACTTGCCGGTGTTGGGTTCAGGAACACATTTGCACTGAAGGCCATATTATTTGTACATGAGCCTGTTGTACTTGCATTGGTTGCAACTACAGTATAAGACCCTGCTGTTGTCTGCAATCCGAAATCCAGTAAAGAACCGGTACCGGCAATTGTACCTAAAGCAGTTCCTCCTCTGAACAACTGGTAATTGACTCCTGTTTGTGATCCGTTAAGCTGAACATCAGCTCCGGCGCCTCCCGAGCATATTGTTCCACCGCCTGTTACATTATAAACAGTAGGCAATGGATAAACAGTAATAACAGATGTTCCTAACATAAGCGCAGTACAACCGGTTGCAGTATTGGTAGCCTGTACTGTATAGGTTCCCGCTGTAAGTACCGTTCCGAGTGATATTGAACCAGTTGTTCCCGCGATCGGCGTGCCAACTGGCAATCCGCCTATCAGCAACTGATAATTAACACCTGTCTGCGAACCTGATAAAGTAAGAGCTGACCCGGTTGTAGTTCCGGCGCAATAACCGCCTGTAGCAGGTGAGATTGTATAAGTTGTTGGTAATGGGTTAACTGTTATAGTTACTGAATTGGCCATTGGACCAGTACATGTTGTTGAAACATTATATCCTGTGATAGTATAAGTTCCGGTGGTCTGCAATCCAAAATCCAGTGACGCACTTGTTCCTGATATTGGCGAACCAACTGGTGTTACACCGTTGAACAACTGGTAGTTAACACCTATCTGCGAAGAATTAAGAAAAACGTGTACCCCTGCTCCGCCGGTGCAATATGCGCCGCCGCCGGAAGTTGATACAGTATAGGGTGTTGGTAATGGATTGATTGTTACTGTTGCCGATCCGAGCATATTGGTTGCGCAAGGCGTACCGTTGGCGGCAATAACTGTATAAATTCCTGCTGCTGTTGTATAGGTAGATGGGAAATTAAATGCAAAACCTGAAGCTGTTATTGAGGGTAATATAGGTGTTGTACCATTAAATAAGGTATAAGCTACCCCTGAACCCGAACCGCTCACACCTACTGTTACTGATCCGCCGGGGCAGGTTGATCCACCACCTGTTACAGAAAATAAGGTAGGGGGTGGAGTAATAGCTACAGAGGTAGTAGCTGCGCAACCCGATGTAGCAACATAATAAGATATGGTGGTAGTACCTGTTGATACACTCGTAACAACCCCAAGGCTGCTGACTGTTGCTACAGAAGTATTGGTACTGCTCCATACCCCGCCCGGCGTAGCATCTGTAAGTGATGTGGTGAATCCGTTACATACGCTTGTAATGCCGGTAATAGCGGTCAATAAATTCACAGTCATCGGGAATGACACTGCACATCCTGCGGGCAGTGTATAGGTAATAATTGCCGTTCCTGCCGACCCTCCGGTTACCACACCCGTGGTTGAACCGACTGACGCTGTTGCTGAAGCGCTGCTTGACCAGGTACCTCCAGATGGGGTACCCGTTAATGTAGTAGTCAGTGTTCCGCAAATAATGTTGGTGCCTGTAATGGGTCCCGGGTTTGCATTAACAGTAACTGTCTGTGTTGCTGCGGCACAACCTGTTGATAAAGTATAGCTGATAGTTGCTGTTCCTGCTGTCACCCCTGTTACCACGCCGCCACTGCTTACGGTAGCTACCGCTGGATTTGAAGTAGTCCATGTTCCTGTGCCGCCATCTGCCAGGGTTGTTGTGAAACCGGCGCATACACTTGGTGTACCGGTGATGATACCTGGTAAAGGAAGAACAGTAACTGTTGCAGTTGCGTTCGTGCCGCCGCAAGGTGATGCCAATACATAAGTAATGGTACTTGTACCTGGTGTAAGAGCTGTAAATACCCCGGTTGCAGCATTTATTGTGCCCACTGCAGTATTACTGCTGGTCCAGGTTCCACCACTTCCACCCGTAGGGTTGGTTAAACTAAGACTAGATCCCGGACAAACACTACCTGCGCCGACTATCGCGCCTGGTGCAGTACACAATACAGTAATATATACATAACCAGCCCCACTCTGGAAATTCGATGTAGTAGAAGCACCAGATACACCTGTACCTAAAAGCCAGGATGAGCCACCGCCGCCACCGCCGTAACAGCCTGCGCCGCCACCATAAAAGCCGCCGCCGCCACCACCTGCGTAGTTGGTTCCACCAGCTGCATTACCTCCCTGCCCTGCCGACCCGGCAGGTGCTCCGCAATAGGTACCACCCGCTCCGCCGGCTGTTGGTGTGCCAGGTGCACCACCATATACAGTGGTTGGCCCTGCTGGGCTGCCCTCGTAACCTGCGCTACCTGTGGTACCTCCGCCATAACCACCTATCTCTCCTGAGTTTCCATAATTCAACCCTCCTCCGCCACCACCGGCAGCTACCAATAATTCATTGGCTGCGAGAAATGTACCCGTAACCTTACGGATATCAGTCATGCCACCACCGCCGCCGCCAGACCCCCAGCCATTGCCACCACCATTATATCCTCCGGCTCTGACACCGCTGCCCGAGTTTGTCCCTGTTCCACCTACATATATATATAATATCTGACCGCCGCTAACGGCAAGAGTAGCTTGAACACGGCCCCCTTTGCCTCCTACCGCTGAGCCAGAAGACGTACCACCCTGGGCGCCCGCCATATCCACAGACACTGAGGTAACTCCCAGAGCTACAGTATAAGTATACGCGCCGGAAGTAGTAAATGAGGTCGTTTGCGCAATTGCGCCGCCTGTAAGGCAGATCAGGCTGCTAATAATCAGTAAAGAATAGATTTTTTTCATAAAAATAAAAACTTTAAAAAAAATACAAAAAGGGGTAATGAAAACAACTTAATAAATACACTTGCACTTTGAATGTTTCCAAGGTAAATAATGCACCAAAGGAGATGGATAAACCATACACTTCTGTGCACTACTAAAATTTAGCTTTTTATAAACACTGCCAAGTTATATAATTTCCCGCATAAAAAAATTTTTCTACAACTTTTTTACATAAACCGGTAAAAAACCCAACCCAACCATGAAAAAACCAATTTAAAGAATCAACTCTTTACATTGTCGTATACCAATTCCTCTGTCAATAATTATAATCACTGACATTTTCAATGTTATAGATCTTATATAAAAATAAAATCACACCCGATTTATAAAAGTAATGGTAAAAGGTGAAAATGAGTAGAAATAATTTACTAACAAAAAGTTAATGCAAAAATATTGCAATAAGCATCACACTATTCACATACATACACCGATAACGTTCTTTTGGTACTTTGAAAATAACCTGCCTTTTCAGGGGTTAAAAATGTCTACTTTTGTATGTATAATCACATATATTATCCATACACAAATATATTCATTAGTCCTGTATAAAATGCTTAGAACGCTAACCATTATCAGTTTACTTTTTCTTATACCTCAAAGACTCCTGTCTCAGATAGTACCAAAAGAAGGAAATATTTTGAATTACCGGCTGATCGGATTTTCCTTTCCTGCAGCTAAACCAACTGTTAATTATACTATTGAGATTGCTTCAGGCCATCTCATTGATGAATCATCATTTCGAAAAAATATCATTAAAACAATTAGTTGCAAAACAAATAAAGTTATTCTTGAGGTTCCTTATTTTGGCGCACAATATACCTGGCGCACAATTTATACATCCGGCAACTCAACAACAAAAAACGCATTGCATCATTTCAGTACCGGAACTATACCTGAAGTTGATACCAGCAATATAAGACTAAGAATTACTGATACGGCTTTAAATTATAAAGACGCCTATGTGCTGCTCGATGGCAGTAAGGTGATGTATGACATGAAGGGAAACCCCGTATGGTACCTGCCTGCAATTGATAATAAAACAGTTATGCCCCGCGACCTTAAATTAACTGTAGCGGGCACGATTACTTTTGTTGAGGCCGATGCGTACGAAATTAGTTACGATGGGGCTGTACTATGGAAGGCGCCTGATTTCAACCATATAAGCGGGCAGCCTAAAGAGTCCTGGCATCACGAGTTTACAAGGCTCACCAATGGCAACTATATGATTTATGCCAATGAATTTTTATACTGCAATATGCAGCCCGACAGCACTATGCAGATTGATTATACGCATAGAGATGCTGAACCAAAATCGGTATTTGGTGTACTGGCCGAATTTGACGCTGCCGGCAAATTAGTATGGCAATGGAAATCTTCCGGATACTTTGATAAATCTGACCTGAAATATTTCAAATCGCCCGACAATAAACAGGTGGTCGACATACTGCATGAAAATTCATTTATTTTCGATGAGCCAAACAAACTGATCTATGTAAGCGCAAAAAACCTGAACAGGATCATCAAAATAAAATATCCCGAAGGAACAATATTGAATAGTTATGGCGAAAATTTTTACGGCGGTAATACCAGTATAGATAATCATTTGTTTTGTGGTCAGCACAGCATCAGGCGGTCGCAGGATGGCAATCTCTATCTGTTCAACAACAACGTTTGCCATTTTGATATTAATCCCACCGTTATTGAATTTCAGGAACCCAACCAACCTGGCGGAACACTAAAAAAAATCTGGGAATACGAATGTAAAAGTGAAGGGCCAGTACATAAAGGTTTGCCATCCGGTGGCAATGTTATTGAATTGCCCGACAAATCGATATTTGTCTATTCGCCAGGCGCTGAAAGCACTCTGTTTATTGTAAATAAAAAGAAGGAGATCCTGTGGCGTGCTGTGTCAGAAAAATACATCGAATACGATAAAAAATGGCACCCATTACCTAACTACAGGGCTAGTATCATATTTAACAGGAAAGATCTGGAAAAACTGATCTGGAACTGTGCAAAAAAACAATGATTTGTAGGATCAGAATTAACCGTTATGGCCATGTCAAAACCTTGTACTATTTATTCTGCAAATAAAATAAAAATAGAATTATTCCCTACATTTGCACGGAATAAATTTGGTTAAATACCAATAAGATACCCAATTATTTTTTTCATGCAAAAGAATATATGCATTCTTTTCCCCCTATTTATTTTCCCATTGATCCTTTATGCTCAGATACGGCCATCAAATGGCTCTATTCTTAATTACAGGCTTATTGGCTTTGTATTTCCTGTGTCTCATCCATCAGGTAGTAATATCCTAGAGGTGGCTAAAGGCAATTACAATTCAGACATTGAATTTAAAAAATACATAATCAAAAAAAAATCTTGCAAAACCAACCGGATTATTATTGAGGTACCTTCTTTTGGCACCGAATATACCTGGCGAACAATTTATAAAGACGGAAAATCTACTATTGAAAAAAGCGAGCTGCATCATTTCAGTACCGGAACTATCCCGGAATTGGACTCCAACACCACCCGGCTAAGAATATTAAAACATGCTTCCAAATCAAAAAAAGACGCTTTTGTAATTATTGAAGCCAGCAAGGTAATGTATGATATGGAGGGGCACCCTGTTTGGTACCTGCCTGATACAGTGGGAAATCCACGTGCGCTGAACGATTTACGTGTTTCGCCTCAAGGCACTCTTACCTATCTTGAAAAAGGCAATGCCTGCGAGATAAATTATAACGGCAATTTGCTTTGGCAAGCTCCCAATACCGGGGAAGTAAGCGGTGATACCATTGAACATTACCACCACGAATTTACCCGTTTATCCAATGGCCATTACATGGTATTGGGGAATCAGTATGCAGATTGCAGAATCGAACGGACAACAGACATCGCTACTCGCATTTCTATACTTACCAGCCGGAAACATGAAATAAATGAATCGGTTTTAGAGCGTCAGCCATTCGGTACGCTCATTGAATATGATGAACACGGCAAAGTGGTTTGGTCATGGAAAACATCAGATTATTTTGCTGGGTCTGACCTGGTCAACTACATGACGCCAGGTGGAGCTAAGATTATTGATGTTCATGCCAATGCATTCTTTTTTGATGAAAAGGAAAAAACCATCTATATAAGTTACAAACGCATAAGCCGTATTCTGAAAATAAAATACCCCGAAGGCACAACAATAAATAGTTATGGTGAAACCTACAAACCCGGAATTCCCGAAACCGGAAATAGTTTATTCTGCGACCAGCATAGCATAGGGCGCTCGCACGATGGCCATTTACTTTTGTTTAATGATAACGGTTGCCATGTGGGAACTACTCCGAGGATTGAAAAATTTACAGAACCACCCCCCGGTAACAATAACCTCTCAATCGCATGGGAATATAAATGCACTGTTGAAAATGACAAACCTATAACCTTTACTACCGGCGGCAATCTTATCGAACTCTCTGATGGTTCTATTTTTGCCTGTATGGGCAGCAACTACAGTAAAACATTTATTGTTGATACAAACAAAAACCTTTTGTGGAGCGCTTTGCCGGAGCAGTGGGATGCAGACGATAAAAAGTGGAAACCAGTACTACTTTACCGGGCCTGCCTGATTGAAAACAGGAAAGATCTGGAACGCCTTATATGGCATACCGAAAATAAAGAAACAACCCTCCATTAGGAAGTTTAGTATGATGGCCAGAAGGCCATTAGAAAATTACCGGCAGGTTATGATCTTTATGATACTTTATGATTGGTTTGTAAGGCCCGTATTTATGCTGATGAGCTGTAAATGAATCCACATATGGGCCGGCTTCATAATCTATAGCCTTAAACTTATAGTCGGCATAATCAGGTACACTTCTGTCTTTCTTCTGCGGCCTGGGATGCATTTCTCCGTCATTAATAAAGGCTGCCACATCTATTGCCTGTTCATCGGTAAGGTAAGGTTTCCTCCAGGTTGCCTTCTTATCAGGCATATTGGCTTTTATAAACCTGGCCAGCTTGATAACTCTCGAGGGGCTGGATCCATTCTGGTATGAAAACTCACCCCATAATGGCGGGTATATATAAGTAGAAGAATCCGGTTTAAAAACTCCGCCACCTGTCATTCCGTGACAGGATGCGCATTCTTTTGCAAATATCGCCCCACCTTTCTGCACATCAGCCTCTCTTTCTGGAAACTCAAGTTCAGGCATTTCATCCCCTTTTACATGTCCGCCAACAGGCACATTTGCACCGAGCCACCTGATATAGCATTCCATAGCAATAATTTCTTTACTGTCCAGCGGCAGCGGTGTTCCGTTATGCGGCCGCTCCACACAGTTATTGATTCTTTCTCCCAGGTTAAGTACTTTATTCTCTCTGCCTCTGTATTGCGGATACCGGGCATGGGTACTGAAAAAATTAAACCCGAATGCTCTTGTCCCGCCATCAAGATGGCAGTTAGTGCAGTTCATTTTATTACCAAGGTAATGCCCGGCAGTACCATCGGGGCCTATATATTTCGCTGAATTCAGAATAAGTTCCCTGCCATAGCGTACCATTTCTCCAAACTGATCATGGGGTATGGTAGCCGTATCAGGTGCCACGAATACAACAGTATCATTCATTCCCTTCTCATCCTTCACAGGTGTTGTGGAATTATTGCCGCACGACATAATGAAAAATACGAAAACCATAACTAATGCACCACCAACTATTGATAATGGTTTAAAGAAACTAAAAAACCGATTCGTCATGACCTGAAATTTATGCTTACAGCCAGAAAATATATTTTAAAGATACAAAAATACTCGTTTTACCGGATAAGGCTAAAAATTAAAAAAGTATGGCCGTTTGCATCCTTCTTCCAGTGGTGGTAATAAATTGGATTACCCTCAATTATTTCTTAACTGCTTGCCTGGAGTCGGCAGGTTCTTTTAAAACCTCCCTTAGTGCATCAATAGCCATTTGCATTGCAGCAACCTGGCCGTGGAGTGCAGCTATGGTTTCTTCTTTTTGCTGTATAATTTTTCGCAGGTACAAACATTCCGGGCAGGGTTTACCATATTCTTCAGCAGGCTCTTCTACAATGCCGGTTGAGCTATTTCTCCCCGAAGAATGCATTTTTTCGTTGTCCACATGTGTGAATACTTCTTTTTTATAATGCCTGAATAGCTGCTGTAGATTTTTTTCTGTTATTTCTGTATGCAACAAGTCAGATTCGGGGATTTTGAAAAAATCGGAAATTTTGATAAGGTCATCAATATTTGGCGTAGATACCCCTCTTTCATATCCATTCCAGGTGCTCTGCTTAAATCCTGATAATTCAAGCATATCGGCCTGCTTTACTCCTTTAAGTTCTCTTAAAAATTTTAGATTTTTGGCAAAAAACAGCATTTATGAAATTGTTTTTATCGGATTATTTGGTTTTATCGGTTTTTTAGTATTAAATTTACACTACTGATTGTATTGAATCATCAAAAGTATCCATAAAAAAATAAAACACAGAATATAAATTATCCGGAAATAAATCATACTATTATACCACTACTAATCATCCACTAAATGAAATTATTCAGAAAACAAATCCTCCTGGTTAAGATATTGATCATACTCGCCTTGATATTCTTATTGATTGACCTCTATTTTATTGGTCTATGGATATCTATGAAATGGAAATAAGCTGGAAAACAAATAAGCTGGGTGTACTAAACTTAATTACGGACATAAATACCGTTTTGTCTTGTTATGTGTTTCAAATGTTGCAGATTAACCCTCACTTTCCTGCATTCATTTTACTGATTTCCGCCTTTATGACCATTATCATTAAAACATAAAATCAATACTCCGGCTCTTTTCCGTAACTTTGCGGCGTTCAAAAAATTATTATTATGACAGAGGTATATATAGTATCCGCAGTCCGCACGCCTATAGGGCTTTGGGGCGGGGCTTTGAAAGATTTTTCAGCTACAAAGCTGGGATCTATAGCCATCAAAGGCGCTATAGAAAGAGCCGGAATCAATGTAAATGAAATCAATGAAGTGTATATGGGCTGCGTGCTGCAGGCCAACCTCGGACAGGCTCCTGCACGCCAGGCTGCCCGTTTTGCAGGCATTCCCGACAATGTGCCCTGCACCACTATCAATAAAGTATGTGCCAGCGGCATGAAATCTATAATGCTGGGCGCTCAGGCCATAATGCTGGGCGATGCCGATGTAGTAGTGGCCGGGGGCATGGAGAGTATGAGCAATGTGCCTTTCTACAACGAAAACCTGCGCTGGGGCAACAAATACGGCAATGTGACGCTGATAGATGGCCTTGCCAAAGACGGACTGATTGATGTGTATCACAACTATGCAATGGGCAATGCTGCTGATCTTTGCGCCAAAGAATGCAACATAAGCCGTGAAGACCAGGATGCTTTCGCTGTAGAGAGCTACCACCGCAGCCAGAAGGCGTGGAATGAAGGCAAATTCGATAACGAAATAGTACCTGTGGAAGTACCTCAGAAAAAGGGCGACCCCATTAAAATAAGTAAGGACGAAGAGCCATGGAATGTGAAGTTCGACAAAATACCCGGCCTTAAGCCAGCCTTCAGCAAAGAAGGTACAGTAACGGCTGCCAATGCCAGCACCATGAACGATGGCGCAGCAGCCCTTGTGCTGATGAGCAAAGAAAAAGCCGAAGCCTTAGGGATCAAGCCAATCGCAAAAATCAAAGGCTTTGCCGATGCCGAGCAGGCGCCTGAGTGGTTCACCACTACCCCATCGGTAGCAGTGCCTAAAGCCGTAGCAAAAGCAGGCTTGAAGATGGAAGACATTTCTTTCTTTGAGCTCAACGAAGCCTTCAGCGTGGTGGGTATTGTGAACTCGCAAAAGATGAACCTGAAACCAGAGCAGGTGAATGTAAACGGCGGTGCAGTGGCTATAGGCCATCCGCTGGGTTGTAGTGGTGCGCGCATTGTTACTACCCTCATCAGTGTGCTCAACCAAAACCATGCGCAATATGGCGCAGCAGGTATCTGCAACGGCGGCGGCGGTGCAAGCGCTATTGTGATAGAAAGGGCATAAATAAATCCTCTTAGAATTAGAAACTGCAAATCTTCTGGCTTCAGCCGGTGATTTGCAGTTTTTTTATTGGGTAAAGGCCAATTTCATTTTGATATCCCAATAATTCAAAATGCAATATATTGTGGATCAACACAAAAGAAAATTTTACATAAAAAACTTCTTTTATAAAAAAAAGATTTCTACCTTTAATAGTACTTAGTTACTGTATTTTTTGCATCAAAGTATCAGCAGTTTCATACAATATTTTTTTACCCTAAAAAATCTTTTTATGACAAGGTTTACCTTTTCAGTATTGCTTATTGCGCTTCTTGCGGTTCTGGGTTACAACCCTTCATCTGCCCAGCGGATTACTGTTACCCTTGCGGGAAACGGATCGACGGGTTTTAATGGCAATGGTCGGCCCGGCCACCTTACCAATGTATCTTCTCCCACTGATATTTGCCGGGATGCTGCAGGCAATGTCTATTTTACTGAAGGCGGCGGGGCAGGCCGGGTGCGCATGTACTCAGCTCAAACAGGAATTATATCTACAGTTGCGGGCGGAGGTACTTCTATGGCAGAAGGTATACCTGCTACCGATGCGCTGCTCATTTTAAGCAACATTTGTATAGATGCTGCCGGCAATCTTTATGTAGTTAACACACCTGGCGCTATCCGGCAAATCAATATGTCGACTGGATTAATCAATACAATAACTGCCACTGGCTCTACCATTCATGGTATATGTGCCGATGCATCGGGCAATATCCTCTTTGTAGACAATACCAACAACCAGATTAAGAAGGTCAACATATCCTCCGGGGTTATTACTGTACTGGCGGGCACCGGCACATTAGGCTATACCGGCGATGGCGGCCTTGCCACACTGGCCACATTGGCCAGTCCTTATTCAATATGCACCAATCCTGCCGGCGAAATTATCTTCGACGACCAGGGTGGAATGGAATCAGTAATCCGTAAAATTGATCTTTCAGGAAACATCAGCACCATTGCCGGTACAACTACGGGCACAACTGTACTTTACGATGTGCCTGCACTGAGCTGCTGGCTGGGTGAGGTAACCGGCCTCTGTACCGATGATACCGGCAATATATTCTGCAACGAAGTAAGTTGCTCCTGCCGCAAAATAAGGGTATCCTGCGACTCCATTTTCCAGGTTGGCGGTAATTTTTACGATCAGGGCTATAGCGATAATGTCAACTCCAATCTTTCCAATATGAACACACCTTATGGCTTGTGTTCCGCTCCTGGTGGCACCGTCTATATTGCCGATCAGACCAATAACCGCATCCGCAAAGTGATCCAGTTAAGCGCTACCCCAACTTTTGCTTTCGGTGAAGCCCAAACTATAACACCTTGTTCCGGCAACACTTTCTCAATCGATTCTCAACTGGCTATCACCGACATTAATGTTGGAGAAACCGAAACATGGAGTATAATAGCTGCTCCGGTTAATGGCACATTGGCTGGTTTCCCTGCCACAGGTACTTCAGTGGGTGTAACGTCAATAGTTTTGCCATCAGGTGTTAGTTATACTACTCCCTCTTCTTTCGTGGGCGTCGATTCATTCAAGGTTATGGTGTCTGATGGCACCTATTCTGATATAGTTACCATTTATGTTACTGTGCAGCCAGGTAGTGCGGGAACCATCTCCGGAATTACAGATATTTGCCCTTCCAGCTCTGCAACGCTGCTCGCATCTGTTTCCGGCGGCATCTGGAGCACTTCAAATCCAAATGCTACTGTAAATGCAATTGGCACTGTTCTTGGCGCAACGGTTGGACTGGATACGGTTATTTATACGGTATATGCCAGCTGTTACATTTCCACCAGTACTGTAGTTACCATTCATGCGCTTCCGGCTGTGGGCGTTATTTCAGGTCCGGCTGTTCTTTGTTCCGGTTCAACTATCAGTTTGACAGAATCTATCCCCGGCGGCGTATGGAGCTCTATGTATACTGCTTATGCTACTGTAAGCTCAGGAGGTATCGTAACCGGAGTGAGTTATGGTACTGATGATATAGAATATACTACGTCCAACGCCTGGTGCAGCGCCGTTGCCTACAAATACATAACTATTAATTCAGCGGTTACTGATATCACCGGTATACCCTCTTTATGTATCGGCACAAGCTACCCGTTCTTCGATGGATTTTCAGGAGGCATCTGGGCAACCAGCAACTCCAATGCAAGTGTTGATGTTTCCGGAAATGTTACTGGTGTTTCATCAGGCGCTGTAACTATAAGCTATACCAATACGAGCACTTGTGGAACCGCAACTGCTGTTTATCCGCTCACGATATTTGTATCACCAGATCCGGGCACCATAAGCGGTCCTTCAAGTGTTTGCGAAGGATCAACAATTCCATTTGCAGCTACAGTATCCGGTGGCTCCTGGAGCGACCTTACAGGTTATGCCACTGTTGATCCGGTTACCGGACTAGTTACAGGCACCTTTGCAGGCACCGATTCTATAGTGTATTCAGTTACATCAGGTGGCTGTTCATCTGAAGTTGAGGCATTTTTAACCATTGCTACAGCTCCTGATCCCGGTATCATTTCCGGCCTTTCTACCCTTTGTGCTGGCTCATCTTTTACGCTTACCGAAACAGTTGCTGGCGGCACCTGGAGTGTAAGTGGCTCAGGCGCCTCTGTCAGCGGCACCGGAGTTGTTACCGGCACTGGAGTGGGATCACCCTCTGTTCTTTATGGAGTATCCAATTCTTGCGGAACTGCCTATGCTTCCTGGCCTTTAACAGTTAATCCGTTGCCGGATGCAGGTACTATTTCAGGCCTGTCGGCAGTTTGTCCTGGATCATTGATCCTGCTTACAGATGCCAGTGCGGGTGGCATATGGAGTGCTTCCAATGCCAACGCAACAGTTTCAGGCACCGGTACAGTTGCAGGCATTAACCCTGGTACAGATTCAGTATTGTATACCGTTACCAATTCATGTGGCACAACCAGTGCTTACCAGCTGGTTACTATCGAAAACTGCAGCCTTGGCCTTGCTGCCGCGCAGGCGGGGCAGTGCCTTAATATATTTCCTAATCCGGCCAATGATGTGCTGAATATTGCTTGGCTGGCTCCATTGGGTAATGTAACAATTGTGGTAAGAGATCTGGCTAGTCGTGAAATGTCAAGAACTTCATTTGATGGCAGCGCAGGTCAGGGAAAAGCAAATATCCCGCTTACTGATCTCAGAGAAGGTATTTACACACTGTCCATTAAAACCGATCTGATCAATTACACTGAGAAACTGGAAGTAATCCGATAGTTTTTGAGCTTCAGATAATCTTAATCAGGCCTCATGCCCCAAAGCATTAGGCCTGATTGCTTTTAGCCATCTCATAAATTCACCGTTGCAATTGCAACTAACCAAAAACTTACTTATTCTTTCAGCTTATTTGCCCCGGCAATTATCAAGCCATCCTAATTGCTTTATATTTGTAGCTCAGGCCGACTTGGGCCAGAGTTTTAAAACGGAATCCATATTGCAAACTTTACGCTCGCTTATTGTTCATCCCCGTTTCCTGCTGCTGGCCTATGTGCTGCTGGCGCTTATAGCCAGTATTCAGCAGTTGATGCTGCCCCCGCATATTTTCTCAGGTATACCCTATACCGAGTACAACAATTATGTTATTTTCAAGCAGTCCTGGTATCATCTGCTGGCGGGTAAAAACATGTATATCCTTTACCCTGAAGTGCAATGGGACCTCTATAAATACAGCCCTACCTTCGCCCTGTTCATGGGCCTGCTTGCCCGCCTTCCCGATTTTATTGGCCTCACCATCTGGAACCTTTCCAACGCATTCAGTCTTTATGTTGCTATTCGTATGCTCCCCTTCAAAGACCGTACTATAAGCCTCCTCTTGTGGTTTGTTGCTCTCGAGCTGCTTACCTCCATACAAAATGCACAAAGCAATGGCATAATGGCAGGCCTGCTGATAGGCGCCTATGCCTGTATGCAGCGGGGCAAAATAGCCTGGGCTTCGGTCTGGCTGGTTATTGCTACCTTCATCAAAGTATATGGCGCTATCGGCTTCTGCCTTTTCCTGTTCTATCCCGGCAAAATAAAATTTATAGCATGGGCGGCTATCTGGACAATCCTGACAGCAATTCTGCCACTTGCTGTTACTCCCTATCCTACCCTCGTCTGGCAATACCACAACTGGGCCAGCATGATGGCAGCCGATCAGTCGGCCTCTTATGGCTTATCGGTAATAGGCTGGCTGCATACTTGGTTTGGTATTTCATCCGGCAAAACCATAATCAGCATTATCGGTATATTGCTCTTCCTCATTCCTTTTATCAGGTTCCGGTTGTATCGCAATGAAGTCTATAAACTCATGATGGTGGCATCTATGCTTATCTGGGTCATTATTTTCAATCATAAAGCCGAGTCACCCACATTTATTATTGCCGTTGCGGGTGTGGGCATCTGGTATTTTTCCAGGCCACGGCAGTTATGGCGTAGCATTCTCGTTGCTATAGTTTTTATCTTCACCTGCCTGTCACCTACCGATCTGTTCCCGCCCTGGCTGCGCGATCATTTTTTTATTCCTTATACCATCAAGGCGGTGCCTTGCATATTGCTGTGGTGTATTGTATTTTATGAGCTGATGACGATAAAAAAAGATGCACATATTCCGGCCAATGTTTTACCGGGTTAGTTTTCTGCTTTTATTCCCCGTTTTAATTTTATCCGGACGATGAAAAACAGCCATACCTCTAATAAAGAAAATAAGATTATTGAAGTAAATTAGAAAAAAGAAGAAATTTTCCCGATATTAGCCCCCGATTTAAAAATTGGAATATCTTTACACTTGCCGCTTATGAAGTATCACATAACCAGACTGATTGTTGCATTGTTATTGCTCGTTGGCATCTCCGGTTGCTTTCCGAATAGGTGGTCTAATTATCACAAGAATAATCATTACACCAAAAAGAACCACAAACGACATTATGAGCGATTCCACCGCCGCCATAATGGCGACTGGTAGTCGTTTATTTTCAACCTGATTTTTTTAGTACTTACCTTACCCCTGGGTAAGGATTTTTATTGTTGAGGCATACCTGAATGTTCTGTTTTTACTATTTTCTTCAGTGTATTTCTACCCGTCCTTTCGGGTATTTTCCCGCTGGGTATGCATAATTTCCCCGCAAATTACCGCTGTTCAACGGTAACTCCTCATGCCAGTTGCTTATACCTTGCACTAAAATTGAAACAATGGCATTTGTATTGGTTACCGCCGATTTCCCGGAAATTGATAGCATCGAATTTGAAATTATATTCAGCAGGCTTGAGGAAGAAAACTGGATAAAGTTGCGCAATCACAACGATCCATTCAACACTATCTGGTTCAATGCATTGGTTCCTGAAAAGCCCGAGGATGCCATCAGATCTGCAAGGCAAAATTTCACTACTTGCTGTATCCCCTATTGCATTCCGCGGCTTAGCCTGGAATGGGGCACCAGCGACCAGTTTTTATACTCTTGCCTTTGATGCTTAAGTTAACTTCTGGCGGATTGGTAACTCATTGATGATTGATACACAATACTTGTCCAGCAGGCTCTGAAAAATAACTATAACAGGATCAACCAGATCCACTCTTACCAACAAAAGCCTTTCACCAGGGCAATACGAAAAGGGCTCCAACCATGGAGCCCTTTTCTACTAATATTTAAGATAATAGCAAACTTCAGACTTTCGCCTAAAGACTTTCGACTTAGGACTAATACCTGTACATTTCTGACTTAAATGGTCCGTTCTTATCCAATCCCAGATAGTCTGCTTGCTCTGTAGTCAGTTCTTCCAGATCAGCGCCAACCTTTGCAAGGTGCAGGCGTGCCACTTTCTCATCCAGGTGCTTAGGCAATACATATACCTTGTTCTCGTATTTATCGTGATTCAGCCACAACTCTATCTGTGCCAGCGTCTGATTGCTGAATGAATTACTCATTACAAAGCTCGGATGGCCTGTAGCACAACCCAGATTCACCAGGCGGCCTTCAGCAAGTACTATTACTTCTTTACCATCAATGTTGTAAAGGTCAACCTGTGGTTTGATGGTATCCTTGGTCTGGCCATAATTGTTATTCAGCCATGCCATGTCTATTTCGATATCAAAGTGGCCAATGTTGCACACAATCGCCTTATCCTTCATTGCGCGGAAATGCTTTTCAGTGATCAGGTCGCGGCAGCCAGATGCAGTAACAATGATATCAGCTTCCTTTACAGCATCTATCATTTTCTTTACTTCAAATCCATCCATTGCAGCCTGCAATGCACAGATCGGATCTATTTCAGTAACCATAACACGGGCGCCCGCGCCACGCAATGATAGCGCACTGCCCTTACCTACATCACCGTAGCCACCCACTACTGCTACTTTACCAGCCATCATTACATCGGTAGCACGGCGGATAGCATCTACCAGGCTTTCCTGGCATCCGTATTTATTGTCAAATTTCGATTTGGTGACCGAGTCATTTACATTGATTGCTGGGATCGGTAAAGTACCCTTGGTCATACGCTCATATAGCCGGTGAACACCTGTAGTAGTTTCTTCACTCAGCCCCTTGATGTGCTGTATCAGTTCGGTATAATGATCCAGAACAATATTAGTGAGATCACCGCCATCATCAAGGATCATATTCAGCGGACGGTCTTCGCCTCCGAAGAATAAGGTCTGCTCAATGCACCAGTCAGCATCCTGCAGACTCTGGCCTTTCCAGGCAAATACGCCAATACCGGCAGCAGCAATAGCAGCCGCAGCATGGTCTTGAGTCGAGAAAATGTTGCATGAGCTCCAGCGCACTTCAGCGCCAAGGGCTATCAGGGTTTCTATAAGCACAGCTGTCTGAATGGTCATGTGCAGGCAACCTGCAATGCGCGCGCCCTTCAGTGGCTGGCTCGGTCCATACTCGGCACGGATGGCCATCAGACCTGGCATTTCAGCCTCAGCCAGTCTTATTTCTTTCCGGCCCCACTCTGCAAGGCTGATGTCTTTTACTTTATACGGCAGTTTAAAGTCAATCTGTGAACGAGTCATCGTGCTCATAAATGGTTTTATTTTTGAAATGGTGGCAAAGGTACTTACTTTTTGAATATCTGTTGTGGTATCAGGCTTGCATACCAAACGAATTCTCTATAGGGGATATGTTAAAAGTTATTAAAGACAAATACTCTAGCAATAAAATTATCTGTTTTTATAGATCTATTTATATATTTGAATACTCATTTGCATATGGCTAAATCCTTTTACAACCTCGATGATAACATTGAATTAAACCAAAACCGGCACGAGCAGATCATTGCCGAATATGATAAAGTTATAGCCAAAATTTCCAACATCATTATTGTTTACACTGCTGTATCTTATTTTTTCGTCCCTATAGCACAAGATATTGTAGATGGCAAAATGCATAGTCATCTCTTCTGGTTTTGTTTATTTTTATTTTCAGTCCTGTTTCTTATTTCTTTTATCTGTACAGTGATCTTTTTATGGCCGCGCGATGTAGATACCCTTAAGCCTCCCAGTGAATACTATACCGAAATAAGAAATAAAATTGAACCAAAATACACCTCAGTCAAAACAGGAACTGATACCGCTACGGTTGATATTATATTAAAATCGGCCTACAACAGCGAACTCGAAACAGCCATCAACGATAACAGGGATATAGTTCATCACAAAAAAGGTTATTACAATAAAGCCTTCGCATTCAGTCTTATTTCCATGCTTCCGTTCGTTGCCTGCCTGTATTTCCATATCATTATCAAAGATGATAAAATACAACGGGTGAAGATTGAAGGCACTGAAAAATTGATTAACTTTACTTCAGACCCGGGCAGAAAAACGCTTAGTGAACCATTCTCAAAATATAAAGACACTATAAAAAAGTAAGTTATGAGTATCATCGATTTCTTCATAAAAAAGAAAAAGAAGGCTAAAAAAAATACCCTGGACGAGAAAGTTCCCGCCTCCAGATACCCATGGATTGCCGATGACGAAGTAGTAACCTCCACCCCCAACAAAAGAAATGAATGGTCGGCATTAGAAAAAAAGGGGGGCACCTCCCTTGACGATAAATAAAATCCCAAATCCAAAATTTCAAATTCCAAAATTTCAATAGATTTTGCCTATATCAAACCAAAATTCTATATTTGCAAAATACTTCCTTCCATGACCATTACACAATTAGAATATGTTGTAGCCGTAGCTACCTACAAGAGTTTTGTAGCCGCTGCCGAAAAATGCTTCGTTACACAGCCCACCCTCAGTATGCAGATCCAGAAACTCGAGGAAGAATTGGGTATTAAAATATTCGACCGCAACAAGCACCCGATAGCCGTTTCCGAGATGGGGGTAATGATAGTAGAGCAGGCCCGCATAGCGCTGGCCGAATGCGAGCGCATTCACGAACTCATCAACGGCCAGCAGAAAATTCTCTCAGGCGCATTTAAGTTTGCAGCTATACCTACTGTAGCGCCAAACATACTGCCCGGTCTGCTCGACAGCTATTCTAAACATTATCCCGATATGCGCCTCAATGTAAAGGAAATGGAAACCAACCAGATCCTCTCTGCACTGCGCAATAATGAGATACATGCTGCCCTCGTCAGCACTCCGCTCGAAGAGAACGATATTAAAGAATATCCCCTGTTTTACGAACCTTTTGTAGGCTATTTTCATAAAGGCGAAGCCGCGCTCAGTAAGCGCATGATACTGCCTGAAGATATCTCCCTTGAGCGCATTTGGATGCTCAATGAAGGTCATTGTATGCGCAACCAGATCATTAACCTCTGCGCCGAACATATACAGAAATTCCAGGCCGACCGCCCCTACCGATACGAAAGCAGCAACGTAGAAACCCTGCGCCGCATGGTAGAAAAAAACGGCGGCATGACCGTCCTCCCCGAACTCGCAACTCTCGAATTCACCGAAGACCAGATCGAAAACATCCGCTACTTCCAGGACCCCGAGCCTGTGCGCGAAATCAGCCTCGTTACCAACAGCCACTTTGTGCGCATGAGCGTCCTCCAGAGCCTCATGGATGAAATCCTCAAACTCGTTCCCGAAAAAATGCGCGTACAGAAAAAGAACCGCAAAGTACTCAGGATTCAGAGCGCCAAGCTCGAGCTGTAAAAGATAAGAAGTAATATAATTGAAGGCAAGTGACAAACCTGCTCTCATACAACATATTTGCATTTGCCTGACCCTGGTGAATTTGCAAAATGCTGCAGAGCATGAGTCATACCAAAAGAGGCCACCCTTTCACAGGCAGCCTCTTATATTTTTTTACACAACTTCCGTTCCTAATGTGCAATCTCCAGTTTACTGGTATAGGTCTGGGTTGCAGTGCTCACAGTAACCAGGTAAAGACCATTTGTAATTTGGGTAAGGTCTATTTGTTTTACGCCGGTGCCCTGGGTCAGATCTGCTGATCCGTTGTATACTTCACGGCCGGCAAGGTCAGCTATCACCACATGTGCGGTCTCTTCAGTTTTTTCATTCCACTGAATATTCAGTTTGTTACTGGCAGGATTAGGGAAAGTAAATACTTCAGAATTTCCGGCATTAACAGATGGAACACCTGTCATATTTGGGGTAATGGTGTGAGATATAGTATGCATAATAAAGCTGGCAGCCGACATACCGGGATTGGCTGTAGTCAGCGTGATGCCAGAATAAGCGGTGGTCAGATAGTTAAGCGAGTCGGGGAATATATGATAGGTTGCCCCTACTGGCAGTCCGCTGCACGAGTAGTGGCCGGCGCTGTTGGTAAAGGTCTTCAATACCAGTCGGCCGGTAGCCGAGTTCACTACATAGATCTGAATGTTAGCTGCAGGGGCTCCTGTCGATGTGCCTTTGTTGGCGCCGGTAGTTACATCGCCTGCTATAAACCCAGGTCCGGCAGTAACAGTACCCCAGGCCATATGCACGTCTTTATTTACATCTGATGCGCCGGCAGTATGATAAATTACATCAGCATCATGCCAGTAGAAATAGCTGGTATGGTAAGTAGGCATAAAACCTGTAACAGTAAGTGAAGAATCCTGTGTTGCCGCCTTTATCCTGAATGAATCGGTAGCCAGGCCGGTAAACTGGTAGAATACACTTGAACCGTAACAATATACAGATTGAGAATCTATTGCAGAAAGTATATGGGTTATTGGATTATAGTGAATAAGCCATATTGTTACATTGCCATAATAACTGAGTGTATCGAAATAGACTGTTCCTGAAATCCCGTTCAGCGCTGTATCAGTTACGGTAACGGTATCATGGGCCACACCACCGCAACCGGTGTAGGTATAGCTGATAAGTGAAGAGCCCAGAGTTACGGGCGTAATTAAGCCTGAAGTTGGATTTATAGTTAATACAGCAGGTGCGGTACTGCTCCATGTGCCGCCTGGCTGGCTGTCGTAAAGATAGGCTGAAGTGTAACCAAGTGGCAGCGATGTTGTTCCGCTAATATAGCCGGGTGCTGTAGTAGTACTTATGGTCAATAATGATGTGGCTACCGATGTGCCGCAGGTGCCGGTAGTAGTATAGCTGATAGTGGTAGTACCACCTGATACCGGAGTAATAACGCCTGTTGTAGCCCCTATGGTTGCTACCGCAGGATTACTGCTGCTATAGGTGCCGCCAAGCCCTGCTGAATCACTATAGGTATAGGATCCGGTCAGACAAACGGTTACAGATGCTGGAATATAGCCGGTTGATGTGGCATCTACAGAAACAGTGGTTACTACAGAGCATCCGCCAACGGTATAATAAACATTGGCTAACCCGCCGGCTACTCCTGTTACAATACCTGTTGCCGAACCAACTGTTGCTGCATAATAATAGTAGGAGCTCCAGGTACCGCCTGGCGTAGCGTCATAAAGTGTTGTGGTTGCACCTGCGCAGATGGTTACGCCGCCACCTGATATTGGAGCTGGCGACGGGTTTACCGTAAAATCACCGGTCACATAGCTGCCACCCAGGGTGTAGGTGATCGTAATTGTTCCGGAAGCAATACCGGTAATGGCTCCTGATGTGGCATCAATTGACCCTACGGCCGGATTGCTGCTCGACCATACACCGCCCGGGCTCAGGGAGTCAGATACATAAAGGTAAGAACCTATACACACTGTGCCGGACGTGGGCGACATGGGATACAATGCAAAAGATGCATACGATAGCAACAAGGCTAAACAACTTAGGGAAAGAAATTTTTTCATAATTTTAAAATTGAAGGTGTTAAAAATAAGTGTTTTTGTTTATATGCGAGGTTTTTTTGCACCTCATTGTAATAGACGAGGGTTAAATGAAAAACGTTAGGGTTTTATATATTTTTATTTTTGACCAGCATAATAAGGATTCAGTTTTGTTTCAGAGACATCTGCAGTTATCCGCATGACGGTATCCGCAACATTAGCCTTTATGATTTCACCAATAAAACTTTAACCCTTTCAGGAATCCCTGACTGAATGTCTGTTTCAGCTGGTTTCCCTTACTGATTTGAATAAACGATTCAAACTGAAATTCATTATTCGCCTGCCACTCTGGTATATTTATATACCCTGGTCGGGTTAAGCATTCTGGACCGCTGGGCCATTGCCACATTCACAGTCAGATCAAAATCATACAGCAGAAATGAATCAGGAGTAACATCTATAATAAAAGTACGCAGCCATGCCATAGGTTTTACCACCTTTATCTGCCATTTCTTAAATTGCATATGCCTTATTATCTCAAAACTTGTCTTATCAGGTTTGGAGTCGGCAAAAACCGTTAAATCATTACCTATAATCAATATGGTTTGTTCGTCAGTATCCCTTTTCCAGTTACCCTGCAGCTGTGCCATAAGGTCAATTAGTTCTATCTCCATCTTTTTCGTATTTATATTGTATGCTGCAAAGGTCGTTAATATAATAGGTAACACATAATTTATGTTTTGTATTACTTGCCATTAATACCTAAGTCACATGAAAAAGCCCCACATTGCTGTGAGGCTTCTCAAGAGTCGGGGAGACAGGATTCGAACCTGCGACCCCCTGGTCCCAAACCAGGTGCGCTACCGGCCTGCGCTACTCCCCGGGCAAAAACTTTTGTTGGCATTCGTAAACTGATAACCGTTAACTGCCAACTTTAAAAAGAGCGGTGAGGGCGAGATTCGAACTCGCGGTACACTTTAAGGCGTACGACAGTTTAGCAAACTATTGGATTCGGCCACTCTCCCACCTCACCTTTAAAAGGCCTCCCGGGATGAACCGGCAAAACTTCTTTTTTTAAAGGACTGCAAAGGTAATGATATAAACGGTAAAACAAAAGATTTTTTAAGAGTTTCGCAGATAGGTATAAGTAAGTTGTATAACGCTGTTTTACGGGGCCAATTATCTGCACTTTATTTTCATACAGTCGCCAGATTATTATTTACCTTTTTCCCTTCATGGCTCAAAAAACATACCCTTTTCTATCCCCATCCTTGTTTTTTAAAATAGCCTGGTCTCAATTATAATGATGGCAGCTTTCTGTATAGCTCCTTAATGCAGAAAACAGAAAACTATACCCGAAGGTATAATAGTATAAAAAAAAATTAATTTATCATGCAACAACTGGTTTCCCTGTCTACATTTGTAGAAACCAAAAAAAACTAAACAAAATGGCAACGCAAATCCACAAAGAGAATCATCCGCATCATGAATCAGAGAATTTTGAAAAGGCAGAACACATAGTTAAAGATTATTATCTTTGGGCTGGTGCTGCCGGAATTATTCCTGTTCCTTTCCTTGATACAGCAGCAATTGCTGCATTCCAGCTTAGGATGATCCAGAAAATAGGCGAAGTTTATGGCTATAAATTAAGCAAGGTTTGGGTTAGGGCTGTTATAGGTTCGCTCACTGCAAGCTTTATTACTACTTCTATCGGGCATGGCATTGCTAAGCAGATTGTTAAGTCAATTCCTGTTGTAGGCGGGTTTGCAAGCTTAATTTTAACTCCGGGTCTTGCCGCAGCTTCCACTTATGCTTTGGGCCAGATATTTATTCTGGATTTTGAATCAGACAGATCTTTATTATCTTTAAGTGCGGATGAATTCGTTGAAGCTAAAAAAGATGGGTTTAAAGCCAAACTGGAATCAGCTACAGCAATTGATAATGCACCGGCAGTTAAAAAATAATAGCACACTTTAAGTATAAGTTTTATACAAGAGGCTGCCTTTACTGAGGTAGCCTCTTATTTATTTTTAAGAAAGGGAAAATTCAGACATTATAAAATTGTCTTTTTTACCTCTTCCAGTATGTCCAGCGTCTCTTCTTTAGTGTTTCCTTCTGCATAAACCCTGAGCACAGGTTCCGTACCCGATGCCCGCAGCATGATCCAACCGCCATTATCCAGGTGATATTTGATACCATCAATAGATTCTACCCTGTTGAAACTGTATTTCCCGAACCGCGTATACCCCCCTTCAGTTGCCTTCTTTATTATGGCATTCTTCTTGTCATTTTCAATATGCAGGTCATTTCGGTCATAATAAAACCGCCCCACTATATCATACACTTCTTCGCAGAGCTCTTTAAGTGTTTTACCCGAAGTCGTCATGAATTCATACAAAACAAGCCCGTCATAAATACCATCTCGCTCAGGTATATGCCCTTTCACCGCTATACCACCGCTTTCTTCTCCGCCCACAAGTACATCTTCATGTACCATAATCTCGCTGATATACTTGAACCCGATTGCAGTTACCTCAACAGGTAGTCCGTAATGTTCACAGAGCTTTTTCACACGGTCGGTAACAGAGAATGCAATGACTACTTTACCGGTCATACCCTTGTATTTATGCAGATAGTGTATCAGCAGCAGTATTATATTGTGCGCATCTACAAAATTGCCATCGCCGTCATAAAGGCCAATTCGGTCGGCATCACCATCAGTTGCCAGTCCTATTTTAATCTCCGGAGTGGTGGCTACCGTATGGGCAAGTTCTTTAAGATTCTTATCCAGCGGTTCTGGCGCCTGTCCGTGAAAACCCGGATTATCATCACAATGGATCAATACAGCTCCTGGCAACAACCGGCGGATTACATTCTGGCCTGCACCATACATAGCATCATAGGCCAGTTTGAAAGGAGATTTTGCTAATGCTTCGAAATCGAATTTTTCTTTAAGGTAATCAATATACATACCTTCCAGGTCTATGTATTCCAACATGCCCTTCCCTTCCCAATAGGAAAGAGTCTCCATCGGCACAGTCACTTCCTCTGGTATCAGGGCTTCAACTGCTGCAATATCATTAGGGCTCGATGGGCCGCCATGGGCGCCCTTAAGCTTGTAGCCATTATAGGTGGGTGGATTATGAGACGCAGTGATTACTACACCTTGCTGAGCCTTTAATAACAGTACACCAAGCGATATCATAGGTGTACTCACAAAACCCCTGGCCACCAAAACTTTTACGCCATTGGCACAAAGGACTTTTGCTGCAGCCTCAGTAAACAATTTGCCCCCAAAACGGCAATCATGCCCAATTACAACCGTTGGATGGTAATGATCTTTCAATAACCAGTCAGCCAGGCCCTTGCTAACCCTGCAAACATTATAAACCGTGAAATCAAGCGCTATAATTGCCCTCCAGCCGTCTGTTCCGAATTTAATTTTATCTGTTGTCATTCCTTATTTTGAAATTCAGCGAGAAAATGATGGTTAAAAATTGTGAGGCGAAATTATAAAAACGTTTTGTTAGGAAAGGGTTATTTAATTTTGTTCAAAAAAACAATGCCAAGAGAACACCTGGTTTCTATTAACCCGGCTACCGGTAAAACTATCGGCACCTTCCGGGTGCATGATGAAAAATCAGTAGATAAAGCGCTCAGTAATTCGATTAAAACGGCTGATGAATGGCGTAAGCTCTCTTTCAATAAACGGGCTGCTTTACTCAAAAAAATAGCGAAGCAATTAAGGAAAGAAAGTGAAAATCTGGCTGTGCTGGCAACTAAAGAAATGGGCAAGCCTGTTCAGCAGAGCAGGGATGAGGTAGAAAAATGTGCAAAGGCGCTGGAATTTTATGCCCGCGAAGGGGCAAATTTCCTCGCCAGTGAAATCGTGGAAACCGATGCACGCAAAAGCTATGTTGCCTTTCAGCCGCTGGGTGTTATACTTGCTATTATGCCCTGGAACTTCCCCTACTGGCAGGTATTCAGGGCAATGGCGCCTGCTGTAATGGCCGGTAATGTAATGTTGCTGAAACATGCTTCTAATGTGAGTGGCTGCGCTGTGGCTATTGAAAAAGTTATAAAGGATGCAGGTGCACCTCCCGGGTTGTTTCAGAATTTATTAATACCATCATCCCGTGTCGGAAAGCTGATTGATAATCCGGCAATTGCGGCTGTTACCCTAACCGGTAGTACATCGGCAGGAAGTAAGGTTGCAGAAGCAGCCGGCAGAAACCTTAAGAAATGCGTTCTGGAACTGGGCGGAAGCGATGCCTATATAATACTGGAAGATGCCGATATGGAGGTAGCTGTTGAGATTGCATTGCGGGGCAGGCTGGTCAACAGCGGCCAGAGTTGTATTGCGGCTAAACGGTTTGTCGTGGTGAAGAATGTAAGGAAAGAATTTGAACGGCGATATTCCGAACAAATGAAAGCGGTAACATTTGGTGATCCTATGGATAGTAAAAACAGGATCGGGCCTATGGCCAGGACAGACCTGAGAGACCAGCTGCATGAGCAGGTGCTGAAAAGTATAGAAAAGGGAGCCAGATTGCTTTGCGGCGGATTTATACCTGATAGAGCCGGCGCATACTATCCTGCTACAGTACTTACCAATGTAAAAAAAGGAATGCCTGCTTATAACGAAGAATTGTTTGGGCCTGTAGCTGCAATAATAGAAGCTAAGGATGAAAAGGATGCCTTAAAGATTGCCAACGACAGTATTTACGGCCTAGCAGGTGGTATCATTTCCAGGAATATAAACCATGCCGAAAAACTGGCTGCAGAAGAATTTCAGGCAGGCAACTGCTATGTGAATGATTATGCGCATTCCGATCCCAGGTTGCCATTCGGGGGAATAAAACAAAGCGGTTATGGCCGTGAATTAAGCGCATTCGGAATAAGGGAATTTGTGAATATTAAGACAGTGTATATAAAGTAGGAGGATAATATTTAAGATATGCATTTAGTATTAGATTTTAACCGCAAACCGCACAAACAATAATATAAAACAAACAATATATTTTAGTTAGACAATAGGGAACAAAGTATATTTAAACTAAAACCATCCCTTTATTTCTTGCGTAGGTATAATTGGTAATTATATTTTTAAGCATGAAAAGAGTGCTCCGGATTATCTTTAGTATCGTTTTAAGTTCAGCAGCCTTTTGTCTTGATTCATTTATTAATCAGAAACAACAAAAACATATGTATACTTACCTCGCTCTCGGCGATTCTTATACAATAGGAGAACAAGTTCCACAAAAAGATAATTTCCCCTTTCAGACTGTAAGCCTTTTACATAATAATAATCTGGACATAGCCGATCCGGTAATCATTGCCACAACCGGATGGACTACTGATGAACTGGCTGCCTCAATACGCGAGCATAGTATCCGGGAGACTTTTTCATTTGTTTCACTGCTTATCGGGGTTAACAACCAATACCGGGGCAGAAGCGTGGATAATTACAGGCAGGAATATCTTCAGTTACTCAATCAGGCTGTTGCTTTTGCCGGTGGCAATCCTGACCGGGTATTTGTTTTATCCATTCCCGACTGGGGCGCAACCCCTTTCGCTGAGGGACGAGACAGGAATCAGATTGCGAAGGAAATAGACGAATATAATACCGCCTGTAAAAAAATAACCCTTGCACATAAATGCCATTACCTGGATATTACAGCCAGTACTCGTGAAAATGGTAATATGCCCGAATACCTGGCTGTCGATGGGTTGCATCCTTCCGGTAAGGAATATGCTGTTTGGGCTCATGGGCTGGCAGAAATTATTCAAAAGTCACTCAATCATTGATGTGGAATTCCTAAGCGTATTTATTACGTAGGGCTTTTTATTTTTTCAAACAGTGGGTAGTTTTGTATTTCAGCGCTTTTACCTGGTCGGTTTTTCCTTTATCCGGTACCGTAGCCCCGAATAGATATTGCGACCCATCATTGGCCCCCAGATCAAGGATGCATCAAACTTAGGCCCGAATGCATCTGATGCACCTATTATAGCATCGTGCTGCATATAATTGAAGGGGTTTTCGCAGCCGGCATAAACTTCAAATACATCAGAGAATACTTTGGTAACCTGTGCATTCATTACAATATAGGAGGGTGACTGATTAACGCCGCCGGGATAGAGGCCACCATGGATATGCGTTACTCCAGGTGTGCGCTGGGTGCCTACAAACTGGATTGTATAGTCAAATTTCCACTTGTTCCGGGTTGCATAATCTGCATTCAGAAATGCTCTGTTGGTCGGCACAAAGGGTTTTTCTTCGAGCGTACCCGTATAGGTTGTCATTACCTGGAAATACCGGTAGGCCAGCCGCAGATTCAGGTTGTGGATCAGCTCATAATCAAGCTGCGCCGAAAAACTATTGGCAAACGAACGGCCCTGCAGGTTATAAAAACTAAGGAATCCCGGATCATTGATATCCACTACCACCTGGCTCTGAAACCAGGTATAGTAATAATCAAGTCCTATCGCTGCTTCCCGCAGCCCTATCTTGAATTTATGAGTCAGGTTGAGGCCTGCATTCCAAGCCACCTCAGGATTCAGGCCATAAGCTTTACCCGGTACCGGGTTTTCAATGTTGATCTGCCTGCTGCTGGCCATATAGCCAATATTCTCTGCTAAGATATTGGCTGTTCTTTCTGCCCTGCCAGCCGATGCACGCAGTGTAGTTCGCTTAAACGGAGCATACCTGAGGTGCAGCCTTGGTGTGGCAAAGGCCCCATAAATATTATCATAGTCACCTCGCAGTCCGGCTATAAGGTTGAACTGATCAGAAAACTTCAATGCATATTCGCAGAAGACCCCCGGCACCATTTCATTC
>Ga0214164_1000399_pt1 | contig 28297 bp, 32 predicted proteins | sample TroBogepilimnion_13_FD_153003 | JGI IMG/M metagenome (GOLD analysis project Ga0214164, IMG submission 153003) | Freshwater microbial communities from Trout Bog Lake, WI - Practice 03JUN2009 epilimnion v4 | ecosystem: Environmental > Aquatic > Freshwater > Lake > Epilimnion/Euphotic zone ...
GGCAACCACATTAAATTCTCTGCAGATGGAAAATCAGGAGCTGGGTATATCGCTCTTCCAGAATCTGGTACCGGACCTGCTGTGATAGTTATTCAAGAGTGGTGGGGATTGGTCGGACATATCACCGATATCGTCGATCGCTTTGCTGCTGCCGGTTTTGTTGCTCTTGCCCCGGATCTCTATCACGGACAGGCAGCCTCTGAACCTGATCACGCGAAGAAGTTAATGATGGAGTTAGAACTAGACCGCGCAGGTGAAGAGATCGTCACGGCAGCGAAGTATCTCGCTTCGATGAAGAACACGACCCCAGATCGAGTTGGCGTTGTTGGGTTTTGCATGGGTGGATCGTTAGCGATCTGGTCCGGAACGCTCTCAGATCAGATCACCGCCACCGTTGGCTTCTATCCAGGTGCTTCTTGGGAGCGACATGCGCCAGATTGGTCGCGCTATAGCGGTAAGGCATCAATCATCCATTGCGCTGAAGGTGATGGAACCTCCGCTGCTCCTGGAATCCAGGAAGCTTTGACAGAGATTAATGGCGCTGGGGGAGATGCAGTTGCCTACGACTATCCAGGCACGGGGCATGCTTTCTTTAATGATGATCGTCCAGAAGTCTTCAATGAGAGCGCAGCAAAGTTAGCGTGGGCTCGTACGATCAACTTCTTCGCTCAAAAACTTCCAGAGTAAGGCTTCTTTCTGCGAAAGAGTTGCAGGTATTTCTTCTCTTGCAACTTCTTCGCAACTCGCTTATTCATTGTGAGATATCTATTCTTTAGCCATGACTCTTTATAACAACATCACCGAGATTGTCGGAAATACACCACTCGTTAAGATCAACAACATCACTGATGGCGCAAAGGCCAATGTCTTTGCCAAGCTTGAGTTCTACAACCCAACAAGCACCGTCAAAGATCGTATTGGTATTGCCATGGTTGATGCTGCCGAGAAGAGCGGCCAATTAAAGCCAGGCGGAACAATCATTGAAGCAACATCAGGTAATACCGGTATTGCCCTTGCCATGGTTGGTGCTGCGCGTGGTTACAACGTGATTTTGACGATGCCAGAGTCGATGTCGAAAGAGCGCCGCGCACTTCTTCGTGCCTTTGGAGCAGAACTCGTTCTCACACCAGCTCCTGAGGGAATGAATGGTGCAGTAGCAAAAGCGGAAGAACTTGGTAAAGAGCCAGGCTCGGTCTTGGTTCGTCAATTTGCAAATGCTGCTAATCCAGCGATCCACCGTGCAACCACTGCAGAGGAGATCTGGCGCGATACCAATGGTGAAGTAGATATCTTTATCGCCGGTATTGGAACTGGCGGAACAATCACCGGTGTTGGTGGACGTCTTAAAGAGCTTAAGCCTGGTGTAAAGATTATTGCGGTTGAACCAGAAGCCTCACCCATTCTCAATGGTGGCAAGCCTGGACCGCACCCGATTCAAGGAATTGGACCAAACTTCATTCCCGAGATCCTTGATCGCAATGTCTATGACGAAGTCATTGATGCACCAAATGATCAGACACTCGCATTTGCTCGCCGCGCTGCTAAGGAAGAGGGAATTCTCGCTGGAATTTCTTCTGGCGCTGCTCTCTGGGCTGCTCACCAAGTAGCAAACCGCCCTGAGAATGAGGGCAAGAATATTGTTGTACTTCTTGCCTCATTTGGAGAGCGTTATCTCTCGACCGTTCTTTATCAAGATTTGATGGATTAAAGCGCTTATATGGCTCTTCACATCAAAGAAGATTTGGAGAATGCACTTCAACGAGATCCTGCTGCCCGATCGAAGCTAGAGGTATTTCTCGTTTATCCAGGTGTGCATGCAATCTGGGGCTACCGCTGGGCGAACTTCTTGTGGCGCCACAATCTCAAGTTAGCAGCTCGAGTGCACATGGCATGGGTTCGATCAGTTACAGGCATTGAGATTCATCCAGGAGCGCAGATTGGCCGTCGATTCTTTATCGATCATGGCATGGGCGTTGTTATTGGCGAGACTTCTGTCATTGGCGATGATGTCTTGATGTACCACGATGTGACGCTCGGGGCTCGTGAGTTCTCTCGTGAGAAGCGCCATCCAACTATTGGCAACCGAGTGATTCTTGGTGCCGGGGCTCGAATTATCGGCAATATTAAGGTCCACGATGATGCGGTTGTGCCGACAAATGCGACAATCGTGAAAGATCATGCTGCAAAGACCAAGGCGAACTACTACTCTATTTAGATGCGCGCCTTATTCTTACTTGTTCTGACCCTTGGCTCACTTCTACTGATGCTAGTGCTTGCCAAGGGGGCGAGTTCCTATCGCCCCAAGAAGAAGTAAGAGTTACTGCCACGCTCCGGCAAGAATGAAGTTGAAGAGCGAGAGTCCGACGAGAGCGATCCACGTCTGATTTGTGATCGACGCCTTCTTTGAGTATCTGAAGGCGATGGTAATGATTGTTGTGAGTACGAGGAACTTGATTCCGTATTTCGTGTGATTGAGAAGCGCTACTGCTGAGTCACTGTTGTGGCGCATGGCATTGATAACGATCATGGCGACTCCCAGCACCATCGCAGTTAATCCAGCGTGAGTGACACCGTTAGGAATCTTCTTTACCGCTTTGCGACCTTCGGCTACGAGTAGGCCAATCATGGCGATGACTGTGACAACATGGAGTCCAACAAGAATTGAGTACGCTGTTTTCATAGCCTTAGGGTACAACCAGATTATTCAGATCTCCGGCTCTTCTTAATCTGAGTCCAGAGCGTGTATACCGATGAGATAGCTAGACCAGTGATGATGAGCGCGAAGATCATTAACGTTTGGCGAGAGGCGTGATGTGCGTAATACAAAATGTAGATTTGAGGAATCGCAAAGTTAATTGCCGCTAGCCATCCCCACTTTGTCACTTCATGGAAGCGCTTCTTGACGACTGAAACAACCAACCGCGAGGCGGAGATTCCATAAAACCAGGATGTGGGTACATCAATGATGAAATAGACGAGCCAATTCGCGCCATATTTGGTCAGGGTCTTCCATACGACGTAGGTAGCGCCGAAAGTGTAGAGAACAACGGTTGAGGCAAATGCCCGCTCCCAAAATTTCTGACGAGCGGTAGGGGCATTACTCATCAACCACTCATCTCATAATCATGTTGCTTCGAGGGATCGTGAGGACAGGCACGGGAGGAAGCGTCAGCGCCACATGGCTCACAGAGTAGAGCAAGCTGATGACAGGAAGCAGTCGTGCAGTTATAGAACTGACGAGTTGGTGCCCCGCAGTTATCGCATTCACCGATAAGGGCTGGATTGGCAGCAAAATCAATCGAAAGGCGATTATCAAAGGTATAGAGAGAGCCTTCCCAGAGGCCATCATTACCAAATTTATTTCCGTAACGAACGATGCCCCCATCAATTTGGTAGACCTCATTAAAGCCACGATTTTTCATCACGACTGAGAGGATTTCACAGCGAATGCCGCCGGTGCAGTAGGTAACGATCGGCTTATCCTTCAAGTGATCGTACTTACCGCTCTCGATCTCTGCGACAAATTCTTGTGATGATGTCACATCAGGAACTACTGCATTCTTGAATTTTCCGATCTTCGCTTCAAAGGCGTTGCGGCCATCGAAGAAGACGACTTCATCGCCACGTTCCTTCACGAGCTCATCTACCTGGAATGGCTTGAGGTGAATGCCGCCACCTACGACGCCATTTTCATCGACCTGGATCTCATCGGGATTACCGAAAGATACGAGTTCTTTCTTCGCCTTTACGCTCAAACGAGGGAAGTCATTTCCAGTTCCTTCGGACCATTTAAAGTCGATACCTCGGAATCCTGGATATTTTTTCGTTTGCTTCACATATTTTTTGAGGGCAGACATATCGCCACCAACAGTTCCATTGATTCCATGAGGGGAGACGAGAATTCTTCCTTTGATGCCCAGGCTCTCACAGAGCGTCTTCTGCCAGAGCATGACCGCTTGTGGGTCCGCTATCGGTGTGAAGCGATAGTAGAGAAGCACCTTCTGGAGATCCATAGGGCAATTCTACTATCCAAATTTCAGGTGAATATTCATCGCTTTGCACGCGTATGAGGCAAGGAGAGCGAACACGTACGTGCCGGTAGTCGAGAGAACGCTTGATTTCAACGCTTTCCCTTCATAATTGTCCTATGACACATCTACTACGTAAATCGCTCTCAGAGTTCCTTGGAACTGCAATTCTCTTGGTCGCTGTTGTTGGCTCATCCTTTATGGGCTCATTCCTCACCCAAGATGCCCTCCTTGGGCTCTTCGTTAATGCCTTCGCAACAGTGCTCGCACTCGGTTGCGTCATCTTTGTCTTCGGAGCAATCAGCGGTGGCTACTTCAACCCGGTTGTCACCTTTGCGGAGTTCGTCGTCAAGCGCCTTGAAATCGATGAGCTCATTGCCTTCATCATCGCTCAACTTGCTGGTGCATTTGCTGGTGTCGTTCTCGCGAATTACATGTTTAAGCAGCACCTGGTTACTCACTCAACGATCGCTCACAAGGGCATGAATCTCTACGTCGCAGAAGTACTTGCGACTGCAGGCTTGATCATCATTCTTCAGCTCTTGATTCATCAGTACAACGACCATCTAGCTCCGATTGCTATTCCGGCATGGATCGGTGGCGCTTATCTCTTTACCGCATCAACCTCATTTGCAAATCCAGCAGCGGTCTTTGGTCGCATGTGGACAAATGCTGGCGCTGGTATCGATGTGAAATCAGGACTGGCATTTGTTGGTGCTGAAGTGCTTGGCGCGATGATCGGTATCGGAATTGTTGCAATTCTTACTGCTGGTGATGACGATCTCGATGGTCTCTCCTACCTCACAGAGGAAGAGTATGTTGAAGTAACGGATCACTCGATCTAGTCTTACTTTATGAGCGCCCTCCCGGTAGAAATGCTGGGAGGGCGTTTCTCATTTATAAAACGGTTACTTCCTGGGGTAGCGCTTATCGCCACACTCGTTGCGATTGCCTTTGCTACAAGTAACTGGCAACCAACTATCAGCCCATTAGCACTCTCGGTTGGCTTAGGTTTCTTCGTGACACAACTGTGGAAGTGGCCAGACTGGGCAGAAGCTGGAACTGCATTCGCTGGAAAGACTCTCTTGCGAAGTGGTGTCGTGCTTCTCGGATTTCAGCTCTCGCTCTCATCATTTCGATATGTAGGTGCTAAAGGGATACTTGCCATTCTCGTGGTGGTGACCCTAACTATTTTCGGCATCCTTGCACTTTCACGATTTTTCGGGCTTAGTGATGGCCTAGGACTGTTAATTGCTTGCGGATATGCAATCTGTGGAGCTAGTGCAATCGCTGCGGTTCGACCACACACTGATGCAACAGATGAAGAGAGCTCATATGCAATTGGGCTTGTCTCCTTGTGTGGAACGCTCTCCATTCTGGTATTGCCGCTCATTGGACATGCGGCAGGTTTGAGCAATCGAGCATTTGGATCATGGGCAGGCGCAGCAGTCCACGATGTTGGACAAGTGCTGGCAACTGCCTCGCTCTTTAACTCCGGATCGGTCGCATCAGCAATCATCTTTAAACTTGCTCGGGTCTCTCTTCTTGCGCCGATGGTTGTGATTCTTGCGTTACGTAATCGTCGAAGTTCACATCTTTCTTCGCCCACCAAGGCGAAAGTAGCAGTTGTTCCGCTCTTCGTTCTTGGCTTTATTGCCGTTGCACTTATTCACAACGCGATTCACATCTCGGCACGAGTCACAAATGACCTGGGGAGTTTAAGTAAGGTACTCATCTCTGCCGGCCTCGTCGCCTTGGGATCCAATGTGCGCTGGGCGGCGATCCGAAAGATTGGCTACCGGCCGCTGGTTGTGGGGCTCTTGGCTTGGGTAGTGGTCGCAGGTTTGGCGTTATGCGCGGTAAAACTCTCGGGGCTATAAACTCTCCTCATGCGCATCCTTGCTATTCAAAATGATGAGACAGATCCACCACACCTTGCCGCTCAATGGCTAGAGGAGCAAGGACACGAGATCGTTATTCTCCGTGCTTATAGCGGTGAGGAAGTTCCGGCAACTGTCCCAGTAGGTATTGATGCATTGATGCCGATGGGCGGACACATGGGAGCCCTTGATGATCACATCGCTTCATGGCTACCAAATGAACGCGCCATGATCGCTGATGCAGCGGCTCGCGATCTACCAATCTTTGCAATCTGCCTCGGCGCGCAATTAGTTGCAGCAGCGTTAGGTGGAGAAGTCGTGAGATCAGAGACCCCAGAAATTGGCGTTTATGAAATTACCCCTCGTGGCGTAGCGGACCCAGTCTTTGATTCGAGCGAGACCGTTATTGCGACCCAGTGGCATGAAGATAAGGTCAGTCGTCTTCCTGAAGGTGCAGTAACACTCGCTAGTTCACCTCTCTGCGAAAACCAGATCTATCGATTCGGCTCGAAGAGCTATGCAGTTCAATTCCACCCGGAAGTTGATGCGCAGATGGTTCAGAGCTGGGAAGATCACGCAGATAATGCTTATCAAACTTCTGGAAAGAGCAATATCGTCTCAGAATTTAATGCTTCCGAAGAGCGGCTCTATCGCACATGGAAACCAACCATCCAGCGTTGGGGTTCTTTGATTCAGCAATAACGAGTACTACTCACTAAAGCGAATTGAGAAAGCGGGTCACCACAACATGTGCCGTCTTATGGGATATGTATCGGAGCAGAGTTACTCATTGTCGGAGTTTGCTGGTCCTCACTTCGATCAATTTGCAGCCCTCTCATCACGCCATTGCGATGGCTGGGGAGTTGCCGGCCTCAATGTTGGAGATGTAAACCCAACTCTTACTGTTGAACCTACGCAGGCGAGCAAGAGCGCTAAGTTTCGAGAGATTGCGGATGGCCCTAAGGCCAACGGCGCACTTTTACATCTTCGATGGGCCACATCTGGGCTATCCGTAAAGGCGGGGAATACCCACCCATTTACTTTTGGCGAGATCTCCTTCATTCACAACGGTGGCATCATGCCGGCAACTGCCATGGACTCCATGATTGATGCTGATCTGATCGAACAGATGCGAGGTGAGACCGATAGCGAGCGCTATTTCGGCGTCGTGGTCACACAGATTCGAAAGCTAGGCCTGGTCGATGGAATTGTCTCGGCGGTTCGGCAGATTCGAAGCACCTGTACCTTCTCGAGCCTGAATGCCATGATCCTGACACCTCACCAGATGATCATCGTCAATGAACATAACCTGGACCGTGTCCCGGCAGGCGAAGCCGCCGATTACTACGATCTCTACTACCGCAAGGATGAGAAGGGCGTGCTCGTAGCATCCTCTGGCTGGGAGCAGGGCGGCTGGAGCTTGATCGATAACCATCGGGCCCTGGTGATCGACCGAGGAACCTTTGCGATCGAAGAGTTGACCCTCTAAAAAGTTATCTGGAATTTGCCCAATACCGCTTGCCTCAGATTTCAGGGGTAGTACGGTTCTCCTTGTATCTGCCCCCGCTTCTTCGGATGCCCTCTCCAACCTGGAGGTCAACATATGTCAGGCTCTACAAAAAACCACGAACACAAGCTCGCCGAGAATGTCTTAGGACTCTTTGAGTCGGCTGTTATGGGCGTAGCGGGTTCAGCACCTGCTTATTCAATCGCCGCATCAACCGCACTCCTTGTTGGAGCAGTTGGACTTGCAGGACCAGCAGCGCTTCTCTACTGCGGAATCGCAATGTTTGGAATTGTCTTTGCCTTTAATTACCTCGGTCGCACCGAATCAAATTCAGGCGCAACATATGCATGGGTTCGACGCGGACTCCACCCAGCACTTGGATATATCGCTGGTTGGTCGCTTCTCATGTGTTCGTCGATCTTTATGGTCGCTGCGACTCTCCCAGCAGGATCATCATTCTTAGGACTCTTCTCTGACAAGCTCGCTAACAGCAAGGGATGGGTAACGCTCTTCGGTACCGTCTTCTTCCTCTTGATGGTGGCTGCAGTTGCCTTTGGTGTCACAATCACCGCAAAGGTCCAAGTCCTCATGTCGACCATTGAAGTTGGTCTGCTCGCACTCTTTGCGGTTCTAGCAATCTTCCATGGCCATAAGACTCATACATTCTCATGGCATTGGTTCGCGCCATCCTCCTTTGGATCATCGCAGACCTTCTTCGCTGGCGCACTTATCGCTGCCTTCTATTACTGGGGTTGGGATGTCACCGCGAACCTCAATGAAGAGACGAAGGGTTCACATAAGACCCCGGGACAAGGTGCAATCATCGGAATGATTATCACCTTCTTACTCTTTGAGGTATTTACTGTTGGATCAAATATGGTCCTCAGCGATAAGGACATCAGCGATAACTCTGCAAATATTCTCGGAGTACTTGGCCAAAAGGTATGGCCTGGCACCGCTGGAAAACTCATTGTCGTAGCGGTTCTTCTCTCAACAGTAGCAACCCTTGAGACTCAGCTCATCCAAGTAACTCGCACCATGTTCTCAATGGGACGCGATGGCACCCTTTCCCGCTCTTTTGGAAAGGTCCACAGCAAGTACAAGACTCCTATCGTTGCAACCATGACAATCACCGTTGTGGGAATTGGTCTCTTTGTGGGATCTCAGTTCATTGGTTCACTTGGAAAGATCATGACCGATGCGATCGCAGCGATTGGCGTACAGATCTCCATCTACTACGCACTCGCTGGTTACTCTGTCGTGGTTCTCTTCCGCAAGATGATCTTCAAGAGTGTGAAGAACTTCATCCTCATGGGATTGTGGCCGCTCATTGGTGCAGTCTTTATGACAACAATGTTCATCAAGGTTATTCCTACCCTTGATCACCTCACAAAGGTCGTTGGCTTTGGCACCATCGCCTTGGGATTGATCCCAATGCTCTGGTACTGGTCACGTGGCCATGTCTACTTCAAGATGCCAACTAAGGCTGAGCGCCTAGCTGTCATCCACGAGTTTGAGCACAACCTCTAACTCGATCAAGAATCCAACTGCCGCTTCCAAGAAATTGGGGCGGCAGTTTTTCTTTTCCCGTACCCTTAGCGGGTGATCACAACTCCATTGGTTAATGCACTCGACCTCATTGCGACATTCGCCTTCGCGCTTGTTGGGGCTCGCGTGGCCGCGGCGAAAGGGCTCGATTACGGCGGAATATTTCTTGTCGCAGCAGTCGCCTCACTTACTGGTGGAACTTTTAGAAATGTCTTTCTGGGTCAACGCCCGCCATGGATCTTGCATGCCTGGCTCTTCGCTGCAGTTCTTCTTGCGCTCATTGCCACGATTGCAGCTAAGACGGTGAAACCGGTCGGTCGATTTATGCTCTCGCTCGATACCTTAGGCCTAGCAGTAGCGACAGTTTCAAGCGCAAATTATGCGATCTCTTACGGCGCAGGCTTCATCGGCGGGCTTGTCCTCGCGGTGCTTGGCGCAGTTTTGGGTGGGCTACTTCGCGATCTCTTCTGCCAGGTCGAGCCAGTGCTCTTGCACCGAGAGACGATCGGTACATCGTGTTTAGCAGGAGCTCTGCTCTATCTCACCCTCCAACGCTTCTCCTTTAATAGCGCCATCTGCACAATATCTTCTGGTGCACTTGTCATCGCCGTGCGAGAGCTATCTATCTACTTTGATTGGGATCTGCCAAGGCTTACCCATGGCAAATAAGCAGGTAATGACCCTGGCCGTTGATTGCGGCGGGTTAAGTTTGAAGGCATCCGTGCTCGATGAAGCAGGGACTCTTCATGCCCAGCCAATCTCAATTCCTACGCCGTACCCGCTCTCGCCCAGTCGGCTCATTGAAGCCTTTGATGAGATTGCTGCGCTTCTTCCATCATTCGACCGAATCACTATCGGAATGCCAGGAATGATCCGACATGGCGTAGTAGTTCATACCCCGCATTACATCAACACGAAAGGCCCATTAACCCGAGTAGAGCCTGCCCTGCTCTCACAGTGGCAGGGCTTCGATATGCAATCAGCCCTTGCGAATCACTTCGGTAAACCTGCATTAGTGATGAATGATGCAGAGGTACACGCCGCTGGATTGATTAGTGGTTCTGGGTTGGAAGTTGTCATGACGTTGGGTACGGGACTTGGCTTCTGCATGTTCGATGGCGGAAAGCTCGCTCCGCATTTTGAGCTCTCTCATGCTCCTATTAGGAGATCAACGAGCTATGACACGTGGATTGGTGAACATGAGCGACGTCGCCTCGGAGATACCTTCTGGTCGCGCCGCATCAAATCAATGGTGGAAGATCTCCGGCCAGTCTTCTGGTGGGATCGACTCTTTATTGGGGGCGGTAATTCGCGCAGAATTAAGCCTGAGGTGCTCGCCAAGCTTGGTGATGATGTCGTGATCGTCTCCAATACCGCAGGGATTCTAGGCGGAGTTCGAGCGTGGGAGTTGAAACCTTAGTTAATAAAGGCGTAAGCAAGTGCGAAAACTCCAACGATAAGGGTGATCGCTCTACCAGCTTTCGTGATGAGAAAACTTTTCGCAGTCGGAACATAAGTGAGTGCAAATAAGATCAAGCCAGGAATCACGATCGCCATACTCTTTGCGAAGGCGTTGTGATTTGCCCGCTGGTAATCCCAGTTAATGAGTCCGGTTGCAATCATGGCGTAGGCCCACATGCGAAGGTTGTTCATGTGCATAGCCTCCCATACCACGGGATAAAAAAGATAAAAAAAGGGGAGGCTCGCAATGAGCCTCCCCTTTTTATTTAGGACTTAGTGAGCGTCTGACATACCTTCAGCAGCTGACTTCATGCGAGCGATCTTGAAGATGGTAAGACCGAATACGCACTTAGCAAGCACGTCAGCGATTGTGTAACCGATCTGACGATCTGTGAAGAGTGATGCCATCTGGCTTGCTGATGGGTTCTTCACGAGGATTGGGATGAGGTATGAGATTGGGTATACGCCCCATGTTGCGATCAAGAGGAGGCGGAGGCGACCAATTGTTGCTGCAACACCTTCAGGCTGGCGATCCAATGACTTACCAAGCTCTACGAAGAGTACATAAAGGATGTAGAGGAATGGAATTGTTGAGAGGATACCGAAGATAACCTTAGTTCCATTGTTTGATGAGATCTCACCTGGGTAACCCAAGATGATCATCGCAGCTGATGCTGGAACGAGACGTGACATCATTGACTTTGATGCTTCCTTTGCAAGAGCAAGAACAGCAACAACTTCAACGAGAAGTAGTGGAACAGTCAAGATCCAGTCAACGTAGCGGTATGCCTCGTTGAATGTGCCCTGTGAAGTTCCAACTGCGATTGCATTCTTAGCTGAAGAATCATTGAATGAGTTGAAGATACGGAAGTAGTGGTAGCCAGCGATGAATGTCACCATTGATGACATGACAAGTGCGCTACGGTACTTAGGAAGAACGCGGCTCTGTCCGACGAGTGTGTAGACAGTGCAGGCGAGCATTGAGATTAAGCCGAAGGAGAAGATGTTGTACAACGAGCTCCATTGACCGTTAGATAGTTGCAACATTGAGAATGCGCCTCCATGAGTTGGACCGCTGAGAGGGTGTCCGAGATTGCTCGGCTCCAGAGGTCATTGAGAGAAGTTTGCGCCTGAACTGTGGTCTTCGCCACCCTAAATGCGATGATTTCGCATTTATTTTTAAGAAATCTTTAGATTTTCACGCTTAGCGTGGGCGAAATGTACCTTTTAGCGAGGCACGGTCGAGTCTGGCGGTTGAGAGCATATGGGGGACGGTCAGAGCCCAGACGATCACTAAAACCGACCATAAGAGGCTTGAGGAGAACTTTTTAGGGGAGGCGGCCATCAGGGTGGCAGCGAGGGCGAAGGATCCAGCGACGGCATAGAGGCCTGGATTTACTGCAGCTAAGAACGCTCTTCCAGGTGCACCGGCCTGCGCCAAGTTCAGCGCTTTCGGCAATCGTGGAACAAGACGTGCGGTGTGGCGTTGGGCGTGCCAGAAGCCAAAGTATGTAGCGAAGGCGAGAAGTGGCGGGGCGAAGGTGGAGAGCGCGGTGAGAAGAGCGATATCGATCGCCAGCGCATAACGTCGAGTGAACAATAACGTCGCGAAGGAAATCACTGCAATCGCAAGTACCGCATTTCGTAGCGTGTGTGTGCTTGTTCCGGACCAATGAATAAGCGAGTGACGAATGCGTTCAAGTGCGCTGATTGTTCGGTGATCGGTGAGCGGGAGTATCACAGGTAAGAAACCTGCTGGAATCGCATATATGGCTTCGACCCAGAGCGGCTCGCTCGATACATTCGCTGAGATTCGATACTCGTTGATGAACGAGGCATCACCAAAGCCAAAGTGGAGTCCACTCATGATGAGTACACAATCAAAGGCGATCAGATTCCAGGAGGCGATAGCAACCCCTGCCGCGATGGCAATAAGTACGTAGCTCACAATGTAGGCGACGAATTTCTTCCGAGGATGTGATGGAATCGAGATGAGGTGATCAATCGCGCCATGTGGAATGCCGAGTGCAATTCCAAGGAGAGCGATTGAGATCTGCCAAGAGAGAGATATCTCAACTCCAAAAATATGGAGAGCGATGAGTGCTGCGATCGCAATCAAGACCGCTGACCGAGAGGCGGTTACCGTCAGCCGATAAACATCGGAAAGTCTGCTTGCCACACTGCGAGCCTATTTCATTGCGCTCGCGAATGGGAGAGGATTGGCCTATGAACCACCTTCACTACATAGGAGTTCTGCTCTTTATTGGTCTCTGTGGCGTCGGGGTTAACGTCTTCTTCAAAACTGGCCTCGCCCGTAGGTGGCGAATATTCCTCATCACCGATCTTTTAATCCTCGCCCTCTATACGGCATGGGATTCATGGGCTATTTATAAGCGAAATTGGTACTTCGATCCTGCTCAGATCTTGGGAGCTAAAGTCCTCTTCTCGATCCCGATTGAAGAGATTCTCTTCTTTATCGTGGTGCCATTTACCACCGTCGCAACGTATTTGGCGCTCAAGAAACTCACCGGCTGGGAGCGCGATCGAAAATGATCTATTCCGATATTGCTCTTGATGCCGTATTGATCGCAGTGATCTTTGATCTCTTTATTCTCCGAAGTCAGATGGTAACCCGTGGCCTCTTCTGGCTGAGCTACGGATTAATCTTGCCATTTCAACTTCTCACCAATTGGTGGCTGACATCGAAGTTGATCGTGATGTATACCCCTGCCTCAATTATCGGCCGTCGGTTAGCGGGGGCGCCAATTGAAGATCTACTCTTTGGCTTCTCGATGATCTTGTTGACACTCTCGCTCTGGGATTATTTTTCCAATAGAGCGCAATCATAAAAAGTTTAAAGTACCTTGGAGAGGAAGCTCTTCGTTCTCTCTTCTCGGGGATTACTGAGAACATCTCCAGGCTTGCCAGATTCGACAACGACTCCGCCATCCATGAAGACGAGCGAATCTGCAACTTCGCGAGCAAAGCCCATCTCATGAGTCACAACAATCATCGTCATTCCGGTGGATGCCAGCTCCTTCATGACATCGAGAACTTCACCCACTAATTCTGGATCAAGTGCAGATGTGGGTTCATCAAAGAGCATCAGCTTCGGCTTCATCGCAAGGGAACGGGCAATCGCTACTCGCTGTTGTTGCCCACCAGATAGGTGAGCCGGGTAGTGATCTAATTTTTCAGCAAGGCCAACGCGAGCGAGTAGCTTCTTGCCCTCTATCTCAGCATCACTGACGTTAACACCTTGAACGCGGATCATTCCAGCGGTCACATTTTGTAGCGCGGTCATGTGAGGGAAGAGATTGAATTTCTGGAAGACCATCCCGATTCCACTGCGCTGGGTAGCAGCCTCACGAGCCTTTAATTCATAGATCTTTCCGGCACTTTCACGGTAGCCAATTAAGGTGCCATCTACGGTAATGCGACCAGAGTTGATCTTCTCGAGGTGATTGATGCAGCGCAGGAACGTAGATTTACCTGATCCTGATGGGCCGACGAGACACATCACTTCTCCGCGAGCAACCTCAAGGGAGATTCCCCGGAGAACGTGATTATTTCCAAATGATTTATGAACGTTCTCAGCAATAACCATATTTGTCATGATGCCACCCCAATGAGTGCAGAGTGACCGCGAGCAAAGCGCTTCTCAACGTAATACTGAATAACCATCAAGATGGTTGTAAAGAATAGGTACCACGCAGAAGCAACGAGAAGCAGTGGGATTGGGTTATAAGTCTCTGCTGAAATATCACGAGTACGTGCATAGAGATCAGTCACCAAAGGTACTGCCGTAACGAGTGATGTGGTCTTCAACATCGAGACGATCTCATTTCCGGTTGGCGGAATAATGATTCGCATCGCTTGTGGGATAACCACGAATCGCATGGTTGTCCACCAACTCATGCCAAGTGCAGTTGTAGCTTCTTCTTGACCTGAGTCAACAGAGAGAAGTCCGGCGCGCACAATCTCTGCCATATAGGCCGCTTCATTAAGTGAGAGGCCAATGACAGCGATCCAGAACAAGGAGAATTGTTGCGAGATTGTTTGGTGGAAACCTAAATAGAAGTTATTGATATGTATGAAGGGAATACCAAAGAAGAATGAATGATAAATCGTTGAAAGAAGTCCCCAGAAGACAAGTTGGACATAGACCGGGGTGCCGCGGAATGCCCAGATAAAGAGCCATGCGACGCTACGAAATACTGGGTTAGGTGATCTGCGCATTACAGCGAAAGAGATACCTAAAATTATTGCAAAGAACATGGAGAGCGCCGTGAGTGCAAGAGTCACTCCTGCGGCATGGATAACCCGGCTATCGAAGAGATACTTACCAAAGGATTTCCAGTCATATGCGCTGCGGTGGGCAGCATCAATGACAAAGGCTGCAGATAGAGCAGCCAAAAACAGTGCCACTACCCACCGAATTGGGTGGCGCAGTGGCACTGCCTTAATTGGTTCGTGGTTAGTTGATTGCACCGTTCACGCCAAATGAAGAGACTGCGCCAGCTTGGACGCCCCACTTCTTGAGGATCGCTGCATACTGACCGCTCTTATAGACATCATTGAGAGCGAGTGAGATTGCCTTTACGAGTGTTGAACCCTTAGCTGTTGGGAATCCGTAGGGAGCAGCTCCATAGATTGCACCTGCAAGAACGAGCTTGCCCTTGCTCTGCGCAACTGCATCTTCTGTTACTGGTGAATCAGCAGTAAGTGCGTTAGCGCGACCAAGAACTACTGCAGCAGTCGCTGCATCTTGAGCATCGTATGAGAGCGGAGTGATCGCCTTCTTGCCAGCCTTGAGGCAAGCAGCTGACTTGGCCTTGAGATCGTCAACTTCTGTGGAACCAGTCTGAACTGCAACAGTTAATCCGCAGGCATTATTTGGATCAACGTTCTTTCCCTTTGGCGCTGCCCACTGGATTCCAGCGGTGAAGTAGTTTGCGAAATCAACTTGAGCTTCGCGCTCTTTAGTATCAGTGAATGATGAGACGCCAGCATCGTATTTTCCACCCTTAATTGCAGGGAGGATGGAATCAAAGGTAGCGACGACATAATGGACCTTGACTCCAAGGTCTGCAGCTACAGCGTTAACAAGTTCGACTTCCCAACCGATTGGATTGCCCTTGGCATCCTTGAATTCATTTGGACGGTATGTGGCATCTACACCTAAGGTGATGTAGCCATTCTTCTTAACGGAAGCTGGTAGTTGAGCGATTGCTGCGGCATTTGTTGCAGCAAATGCACCGGTTTGTGATGCAAGCAGAGCAGCGACGGTGAGGCCAGCAGCAACTGCAATCTTCTTAGATGTTGTGAACAAGAGAGCGACTCCTTCAATAGTGATGGCTACGGTGGGCGACGTTGACCCGTAGAGCGTGAAGTCTACCCCTCACTGCACGCTTAGAATAAGCGCATGCATCCAGAGATAACCTTGCTCGACGGTGGCTTATCGACCGCTCTTGAGGAGCTAGGGGCAGATCTCAACACCTCACTCTGGTCTGGCGAGTTGTTGCGAACTCATCGCAATCTCATTCGAGCAGCCCATCAATCATTTGTCGATGCTGGTGCGAAGATCCTCATTACAAGTTCCTACCAAATAACGTATCCCGGTTGTGAAGCTCGGGGTTGGTCGCGAGAAGAAGTTACCGATGCGCTTCGTGCTTCAACAGAAATTGCGAGATTTCATGGTGTGAAAGTTGCAGCATCAGTCGGCCCATATGGCGCATTTCGTGCGGATGGTTCTGAGTATCGCGGTAACTATGGGCTTACTATCGAAGAACTCAAGAATTTTCATCGAGAGCGCCTACACGTATTGATCCACAGTAACCCTGATTATTTAGCGATTGAAACTATTCCAGAAGTGACAGAGGCGAAGGCGATACTTGAGCTACTACAAGAAAGTGGCTCATCGATCCCGTTCTGGATCTCGTTCTCATGTAAAGATGAAGGACATATTTCTTCCGGCGAACTCTTCGCAGAGGTAGCTGAACTTGTATCGAGCGCTCCATATTCAATGGGTGTGGGAATCAATTGCACAGCACCACACTTCATCACTCCTCTCATGAAATCAGTCAAAATTCCTACACAATTTGTTCTCTATCCAAATGCTGGTCGTGAGTGGGATGCCCTTAATAAGAAGTGGCTCGGAGATCAGAGCACGGCCTTTACTCCTGAGCAGATTTCCGAGTGGGAGTCTGCTGGCGCCACCATTATCGGAGGTTGTTGTGGGGTTGGGCCTGCGGATATCGCAGTATTGGGTAGTTTCATCGCGCAGTAATCGCACCAACCGATTAAATTTCTCCCATGCTTGGTGGAATTAACAACTCGATGTTCTTTGAGGCCTTTGGTGGCTTCGTCATCATCCCGATCTTTGTTCTCTTTTTGCGCTGGGCATTTCCTTCCAAGAAAAATCACACTGAGATTGCTCGTCGACGAGAGATTAAGAAATCCCTCCGCGAATTGAAGAAGAGGTAACCATGGGCCTAGCAGTCGTTACTGGTGGTTCTCGCGGACTTGGCTATGAGACGGCTCGCGCCTTGAAAGAGGCAGGTCACAAGGTTCTCTTGGTCGCAAAGGATCAAGAGAGATTAGTTGCATCGGCAACCACTCTTGGCTGCGAATTCCGCGCTGTTGACCTTGCAGATATCGATTCTGCGCGCACCACCTTTCAAGAGATTCTGGCTACCTTCGGAACGCCAGAGATTCTCGTCCTGGCTCACGGTGTGATGAGTGAGAAGATGTCGAAGACGCTACGTACGACAAATGAAGAGTGGCGACGGGTGATGGCAATCAACCTTGATTCTGTCTTCACCGCAATCAACATTCTTGGTGCACCAATGGCAGAAGCCCGAAATGGTCGCATCGTTATCTATTCCGCTTGTCTTGGACGAATGTCCGGACCAGGTAATGCCGGCGGATTAGCGCCTTACCGCATCAGCAAAGCTGGTGTGAATGCCCTTGTTCGCAACTTGGCGCATGAGACTGGACATGGATCGCGTGGATTGCTGGTTGATGCGATCTGCCCCAATCACACCAGAACAGATATGGGTGGTCCTGATGCTCCGCTCTCTGTCGAAGAGGGCGCTGATACTGCAATCTGGTTAGCAACACGTGCCTTTGATCCGTCCGCTGATAAGACTGGCTTTCTCTGGGAAGAGCGTCGAATTATCGAGTGGTGAGGTTCTAAGATCTGGGGATGTACATTCCGCCAGCGTATGAAATCACCGATTGGAACGAGATCACATCTTTTGTTTCACATGCACGTGCTGGCGAATTTGTCACTGTAAATGCAGATGGAATTCCAGAAGCTTCGACTCTGCCATTCACCTGGTATCCACAACAGCCAGATCACAACTCACAGATTAAAGATTATGGCCGGGTGACAACACATATGGCCCGTTCTAATCCTCAGTGGTTAGGTATAGAAGATGGCGCTCCTGCATTGATCATCGTCCACGCGCCAGGTGCATATGTATCTCCTGTGAACTATGCAAAGAGCACAGAGAGCGGAAAGGCTGTTGGAACGTGGGATTATCAAGTAATCCACCTTCGCGGAACAGTTGAGGTGTTGCACGACCCGGCAGAAATAATGCAGATCGTCAGCGATTTACAACGTGATCATGAAGCAGAACGAGAGAATCCATGGGATCTCGCCTCTGCGAACCAAGATTTTCTACAGGAACTCATCAAACATGTCGTCGGCTTCACGGTAAATATCACAAGCGTTGAGGCGAAATACAAACTTGAGCAAAAAGAGAAGCAAGATGACCGTGCAAAGATCGTGAGCGATTTGCAATCGTCAGAGCGAACTGGAGATCAGTACGTTGCCGGAGAGATGAAGCGCCTCTTTAATTTATAAAGAGTTAGTTTGGCTTCTTACCGATTGAAAGCGGCTTACTTGTCTCGGCAAAGAAATCATTTCCTTTGTCGTCGACAACGATAAAGGCTGGAAAATTCTCAACCTCAATCTTCCATACCGCCTCCATGCCGAGCTCTTCATAATCAAGAACATCAACTTTTTTGATGCAATCTTGCGCTAGGCGAGCAGCAGGTCCACCGATGGAGCCGAGATAAAAGCCGCCATGGGCTTTACAGGCTTCTGTTACCTGCTTTGATCGATTCCCCTTAGCGAGCATCACCATTGATCCGCCAGCAGCTTGGAACTGATCAACATAGGAATCCATACGTCCCGCCGTTGTTGGACCGAATGATCCTGAGGCATATCCAGCAGGTGTCTTTGCCGGACCTGCGTAATAGACCGCATGGTCCTTGAAATATTGTGGGAGTTCTTTGCCTGAATCTAGAAGTTCTTTGAGCTTTGCATGTGCCAAGTCGCGAGCAACGATCAACGTGCCATTGAGTTCGAGGCGAGTTTTAATTGGGTACTGCGAGAGGATCTTTAAGACATCTGCCATCGGCTGGTTGAGATCTACTTTTACAACATCATCGTTGAGGTGCTCATCCGTTGTTTCAGGTAAGAAACGAGCAGGATCGCGCTCAAGTTTCTCGAGGAAAATACCTTCCTTAGTGATCTTGCCCTTTGCTTGGCGATCTGCGGAACAAGAGACTGCAATAGCAATCGGCAGTGATGCACCATGGCGAGGAAGTCTGACAACGCGAACATCGTGACAGAAGTACTTTCCGCCAAATTGCGCACCAATACCAAGTGTTCGAGTGAGTTCGAGAACCTCTTGTTCAAGGTCGAGATCACGGAATGCTCGACCAGTGGCCGCATTTCCCGTTGTTGGCAAGGAATCTAAGTAATGAGTAGAGGCAAGTTTCGCGGTCTTAACAGTGTGCTCGGCACTTGTTCCGCCGATCACGATTGCCAGGTGATACGGAGGGCATGCCGCGGTTCCTAGTGAGCGAAGCTTCTCATCGAGCCACTTCATAAATGTTGTTGGGTTAAGTACTGCCTTCGTCTCTTGGTAGAGGAAGGACTTGTTCGCAGAACCGCCACCCTTGGCAATGAAGAGGAAGTTGTACTCATCTGCATGATCAGAAGCCGAATAAATCTCTACCTGTGCGGGGAGATTATTTCCTGTGTTCTTCTCTTCCCAAGTTGTTACAGCTGCCATCTGTGAATAGCGAAGATTAAGTTTTGTGTAGGCATCGTAAACTCCGCGAGAGACTGAGATCTCATCTTTCTCCGATGTGAGCACGCGTTGACCCTTTTTGCCCATGACCAATGCGGTTCCTGTGTCCTGACACATAGGAAGTACGCCACCTGCTGCAATATTGGCATTCTTCAAGAGATCAAGTGCGACGAAGCGATCATTGGGCGAAGCCTCTGGGTCAGTCATGATCTTTGAAAGTTGTTCTAAATGCTCATCACGGAGGTAGTGGGAGATATCGTGAATTGCTTCTGTTGTTAATTGTGCAATCGCTTCAGGGGATACCTTGAGAAATTCCATTCCTTCAGCGGAAAATGTCGAAACACCTTCGGTTGAGACGAGGCGATATTCCGTCTTATCTTCACCAATAGGTAGGAGATCTTCGTAGATGAACTCAGGCATTCTCTGTTGCGCTCTTCTTCTCTGATTTCACGGCATCGAGCTTTGCCTTTGCGCCATCGAGCCATTCTTGGCAGATCTTTGCTAAAACTTCACCGCGTTCCCACAGTGCAAGTGACTCCTCGAGTGAGGATTGCCCGGATTCGAGTTCTGCAACGAGATCAACAAGTTCGTCGCGAGCCTCTTCGTAGGAAAGCTTCTTCTCAGCCATGGTCCTCAATCTACTCCTGTGGTGCGGCCGGGAGTGCGGCGTCGGTAGTGGCAGCAACCACACCTTCTGCGACCTTGATGCTGATGTGGTCTCCAGGCTTGAGTGCTGCTGCTTTTCGTACGATCTCACCCTTTTGGGTCAGCACTACTGCATATCCCCGATCGAGAGTGGATTGTGGTGAGAGAGTTCGAAGTTGTGCCTTGAGCGAGTCGAGATCCTCAGAGCCCAAAGCAAGTTCACCCTCCATCGCTCGAAGTGATCGACTCTTAAGAGCAGCGACGATTTCGGCGCGTGAGCTCAGCATGGAGTAAGGATCTTTGAGAATAGGCCGACTCGTCAGCTGCACAATCGAGTTCGATTCATTGAGGAGAAGATTTTTAAGATAACGCAACGAACGATCCTGAAGATTTCCAATCTTGGTTAATTCTTCAACGATATCGGGGACAACTCGCTTACCAGCATCAGTTGGAGTAGAAGCGCGCCAGTCGGCAACTAAATCGAGCAGAGGTGCATCTTTCTCATGGCCGATTGCGCTGACAATAGGAGTCTGCGCTTGTGCTGCGAGTCGTACGAGCGTCTCATCGCTGAAGGGCAGAAGATCTTCAAAGGATCCACCACCTCGAGTAATGATGATGACATCGACATCAGGATGGGCATCAAGTTCTGCGAGTGCAGCAGATACTTCTGTTACGGCCGCAGCACCTTGGACCGCAACCTCGCGAATTTCAAAACGAACCGATGGCCAACGTCGCTTTGCATTTTCGACGACATCTTTTTCGGCATCAGAATTTCGACCACAGATCAAACCGACTGCCGTTGGGAGGAATGGCAGATCTTTCTTGCGATCTGCAGCGAAGAGTCCCTCTGCTGCGAGTTGGTTCTTCAGAAGTTCTAATCTAGCGAGAAGTTCCCCGACTCCCACCTGTCTGATCTCTTTCACGTTCATGGAGAGTGATCCACTCTTGGCATACCAAGAGACCTTGGAGTACATCACTACGCGAGCATTTGCGGGAAGTGGGTTGACCGCTTCGAGTACCGACTTGTGGCACATGATCGAGAGGCTCATATCTGCACTGGTATCACGCAGACGCATGAAGACCATCTGGGCGCCAGGTCGAACTGTGACTTCTGAGAGCTCGCCTTCGATCCAGACCGAACCTAATTTGCTCAGATAATCGCCAATCGCTTCGGAGATGACGCGGACCGGAAGTGGTTCCTCCGCTGAGTTCTCGAGCATGAGCCAACTCTATTAGGCTGGCCCCATGGGAAAGCGAGTTTTATTAGCCGCTCCGCGCGGATATTGCGCAGGTGTTGATCGTGCAGTTGTCGCCGTTGAGAAGGCGCTCGACCTTTACGGCGCTCCGATCTATGTCCGCAAACAGATCGTCCATAACAAACACGTGGTTGCGACCCTCGAAGCTCGCGGCGTCATCTTTGTTGATGAGACGAGTGAAGTCCCCGAAGGATCTACCGTTGTCTTCTCGGCCCACGGCGTATCTCCAGCAGTCCATGAAGAAGCTGCTTCTCGTAATCTCAAGACAATCGATGCCACTTGTCCACTCGTAACCAAAGTGCACCATGAGGTGAAGCGCTTTGCAGCCGAGGATCTGGACATTCTCTTGATCGGCCACGAAGGGCATGAAGAAGTTGAAGGCACCGCAGGAGAAGCCCCAAATAATGTTCAACTTGTTGATGGTGTTGATGGAATCTCATCACTCAAAGTTCGCGATGAATCAAAGGTTGCTTGGCTCTCTCAGACCACGCTCTCCGTTGATGAAACACTTCAAACTGTCGCCGCTCTGAAAGAGCGCTTCCCTAATCTCATGGATCCACCATCGGATGACATTTGTTATGCAACCCAGAATCGCCAAGTCGCAATTAAGCAGATCGCACCACAAGCCGATCTCGTCTTAGTTGTTGGATCCACTAACTCTTCAAATTCTGTGCGTCTCGTTGAAGTCTCGAAAGAGTATGGTGCTAAGGCCGCATACTTAATCGATTACGCCGCTGAGGTTAAAGATGAATGGTTTGATGGCGTCGAAACAATCGGTGTTTCAAGTGGTGCATCAGTCCCCGAGATCTTGGTTGACGATCTTCTGAAAGAGTTAGCAGGACGAGGGTTTGCCGATGTCGAGACTGTAACGGCGATGGAAGAGCACTTACTCTTTGCCATGCCACCTGAACTTCGCAAAGACCTTAAAGCAGCTGGAAAGTAATCACTCAATCCAGTTAAGGGTGCGCTCTACTGCCTTCTGCCAATCGGAGTAACCACGTGTTGGAAGTTCACTCTCTTTGTTAGGGCGCCAACGTGCAGATTCCCGCCATTGATTGCGCAATGAATCGAGATCTGGCCAAACGCCGACCGCTAAACCAGCTGCATAGGCTGCACCCAACGCAGTTGTTTCGCTGACAACTGGGCGAGAGATATCGATCTGCAGGATATCTGATTGAATCTGCATACAGAGATTATTTAAAGTGATGCCGCCATCAACGCGAAGCGCTGAAAGTTCGACGCCGGTCTCCGCTGCCATTGCATCAATGACATCCTTCGTTTGATAGGCGATCGCCTCAAGCGTTGCCCGAGCGATATGTGCCTTTGTGGCTGCTCGAGTAAGACCTACGAGTACGCCTCGGGCATCGCTGCGCCAATATGGCGCAAAGAGCCCAGAGAACGCTGGGACAAAATAGACGCCACCGTTAGTGGGAACTGATTGAGCTAGCTCTTCAATTTCAGAGGCGCTCTGAATGATTCCCAACTGATCACGAAGCCATTGCACGGCAGAGCCAGTCACTGCGACTGAACCTTCCAGGGCATATCGCGCCGGCGCTTCACCAAATTTAAAGCAGAGCGTTGTTAGCAAGCCCTTCTTTGAGCGAACGATCTCAGTTCCGGTATTGACGAGTGCGAAATTTCCAGTGCCGTAAGTGCACTTGGTATCGCCACGTTCAAAGCAGAGTTGTCCAACCATCGCTGCATGTTGATCGCCGAGGATGCCGGCGATAGGAACTTGCGCACCAAAGACGCCATCACTCTTCGTGTGGCCATAGATCTCTGATGAGCTCTTAATCTCTGGTAGGGCGGATTCTGGAATTCCAAAATCAGCGAGTAGTGAACCATCCCAGGTGAGTGATTCAAGGCCCATCAAGAGCGTTCGCGATGCATTGGTGACATCAGTGACGTGAAGTCCTTGCGTCAGATTCCAGATTATCCAGGTATCAATCGTTCCAAATAAGAGTGTCCCTGATTCTGCCGCAGCCTTCACTTCGGGGACATTGCGGAGTAGCCAACTCATCTTGCTTCCTGAGAAGTATGGAGCGATTGCCAGCCCTGTTATGTGAGTTGCCCGATCCTTCTGGTCTTGGGTGAAATCATCCAAAACCACTTGGCCACGAGTGTCCTGCCAAACAATTGCGTTGTAGAGGGGCTTTCCGGTTGTGCGATCCCAGGCAACGGTCGTCTCCCGTTGATTCGTGATCCCAATTGCAGAGAGATCAGAGCCAGTGAGGCCAGCCCTGCCAAGTGCATCGGTGATAACAGTGCAGACCTTCGACCAGATTTCCAGAGGATCATGCTCGACCCATCCAGGTGCCGGCATGATCTGACGATGTTCTTCTTGAGAGGAAGCAACAACTGCTCCCGTTTCATCAAAGATCATGAAACGGCTACTTGTTGTTCCTTGGTCTAGCGCCCCCACATATCTCATACCCACTATCCTAAAGCGGTGTGGAGTTCTAAGTCAGCCCTTAACCGAGCCCAACGGCAGGCGGCAATAACCTCCCTTGAATCTGATGAGTTCGACATCCTGGTCATTGGCGGCGGTGTAACTGGGGCGGGAATCGCACTCGATGCAGCGACGCGAGGCTTGAAGGTCGCCCTTATTGAGAGCCAAGATTATGCAGCCGGCACCTCCTCTCGTTCCTCAAAATTGATCCATGGTGGTCTGCGGTATCTCGAGCAATACGACTTCAAGCTCGTTCGTGAAGCCTTACATGAACGCGAGTTGATGGTGACGACCCAGGCACCACATCTTGTTAAGCCACTCTCTTTTCTCTATCCATTGCATAACAAGGTTCGTGAACGAACCTACGTGGGTGCTGGAATATTTCTCTACGACATTCTCCGCGGTCTTCAACGAGCGCTGCCTAACCACAAGCACTTAAGTCACAAGCGGGTGCAAGAAGCGGCGCCATGTTTGAATCCAAAGATTGTGCTCGGCGGCATTGAATACTTTGATGCGCAAGTCGATGATGCCCGCCACACGATGATGATCTTGCGAACCGCCGCGTTATACGGCGCCGTTCTTACAACGCAGACTCGAGCAGAGTCTCTCATCCGTGATGGTGAAAAAGTTGTGGGAGTGGAAGTTACCGATCTCAGCTCAGGCAAACGATTGAAGGTCAAAGCAAAGTCGACAATTATGGCGGCTGGTGTCTGGAGTAATGAACTCCATCAACATTTTGGAATTACCGCAAACTATTCAGTTCGGATGAGCAAGGGTGTCCATATCGTTGTACCGCGCTCTGCCATTGATTCATCAGTCGGCATGATTCTTAAGACCGCGGTCTCGGTACTCTTCGTGATTCCTTGGACCGCGGATAAGTGGTTAATTGGTACTACTGATACTGATTACACGGGGGATAAGGTCAATCCATTAGCCGATGCTGCAGATGTTGATTACATTCTTGAACAGGTCAATAAGGTCTTAGTTAAGCCACTTACCCGTTCTGATCTCCTCGGCGCCTATGCCGGATTACGTCCACTCGTCTCATCTGAGGGCGCTTCATCGACAACGAAGATCTCACGTGAACATATTGTTGATCATCCAGTTCCAGGCTTTGTCAGCATCGCTGGTGGAAAGTACACGACCTATCGAGTCATGGCGAAGGATGCGGTTGATGCCGCAGCTAGTGATATGGGCCGTGCTATTCCAGAATCTGTTACTCGTGGAACACCAATCCTTGGAGCCGATGGCTACCACGCATTAGTGAACTCTGCTGATCGTTTAGCAAGAGATCTCGGTATTTCACAGAGCGAAGTGATTCGACTTCTTGATCGTTATGGCTCTGAGATCTTTGAGTTTGGTGAGATCATCGCCAAGAACCCTGAGTTAGCGCATCCACTTGGTCATGGTTGTGATTACCTCGGAGTTGAGATCTATTACGCGGCCTCTCATGAAGGTGCGATGAGTGTCTGTGATGTGCTGCTGCGGAGAACGCGCGCATTCTTTGAGACCGGTGATTATGGACTTTCGGTCGTGAATAAAGTTGCCGAGATTATCTCGCCATTGCTTGGTTGGAGTGCAGCCGATGCACAGGCATCAATTCGTGAGTATGAAGTGCTCGTTCAATTAGAACGCGAAGCAATCATTCCCTAAACGGAATTAATTGCTTGTGATCTGCTCTGATTGGCGAGAGCGATAGATGTAATAACCCCATGAACCGATAGCACCGATCGCAAGATATGGTGCAACTGCCGCGAGTGAGGTCACTAGATCGAGCCCAAGGCGGGCAAGGTGAAGACCTACGCCACCTAAGGTGCAGAGAACGAGAATCGTTGAGAAGAGAAATGCGAGCGGTGGATTTACCGCTGTTGCAAATTCGCTGCCAGAGCGACCAAGGTAGATACCGCCGGCAATTGCTAAGAGAAGTGCAATCCCTGTGATGGCTCCGATCTTTCCGATCGCATATTCAAGAGTTTCAGCGAGAAGAATGAAGAGCCCTTGGAGAATGACAATTCCAGGCACTGTGAGGCCGGGCCCCTTGATCGGGCTCGTTGGCTTCTTCATCTTTGTCGAGGTATTCACGCTACTCATTATCCTCTAAACCATCCTCATCGTCGCTATCGTCAAGCTCATCAGGATCTGTGCCCTCTGTGAGCTCGTAACTCTTACTCTTGATCATCCGCACATCTTCTTCAATTCCATCGTTATTGCCGAGCTTGGCTGATGATGGAACTCCGAGTGCAACCATCTTTCGGGCTGGGCGGAGCATATTCTCTTCAGCTGATTGAACGAGATCATTGAAGGCTCGTTCAGAACTCTTGATGCTCTTTCCGAGAGTTGCAATCTTTGTGTGCACTCGGCCGATTCGCTTGAGAAGTTCTCCGGCAAGTTCCGTGATTGCTGATGCATTCTTCGCCATATCTGCCTGGCTAAAGACATAAGCGACCGTGCGCAGGAGCGCCATCATCGTCGTTGGGGTTGCGATCGTGATGCCCTTTTCAAATGCCTTATTTAATAAGTTCGGATCGACATCGAGAGCTTCAGAGAGGATTGATTCAAAGGGGGCGAAGAGAACGACATAGTCAGGAGAGTTCCCCTCATGTTGATAGCCCTTCTTGGCGAGATCGTTGACGTGCCCCAAGAGATCTTTCGCATGAAGCTCCATCAATGATCGACGCGCAACGAGATCGCTCTCAGCGACTGCCTCAAGGAATCGATCGAAGGGGAATTTTGAATCGATAAAGATCTCTGATCCACCAGGAATTGCGATACGAATATCAGGACGCGATGACGAAGATACTGACGAGGTGCGGGTATCTTGTTTGAAGAAGTGGATTCCTTCTTGAAGCCCTGATGATTCCAGAATCATCTCAAGTTGGGCCTCACCATACTTGCCGCGGCTCTGTGAGTTAGAGAGCGCCCCCGCTAACTTTGTAGTCTCGCGAAGTAGGTTCTCGTTGCCACTCTTCATATTCTCAATAGTGGTCTTAATCGCTGCCTCACCAGATGCGCGCTTCACCTCAGCATCGTGAGCTTGCTGGGCAAGCGTTTGAATTGTCTGCTTCACCTCTTTGAGTGATTGATCGAGTCTGGTCTTCTCGGCACCTTCGGCGCGGAGTTCTTCTAATTGAGAGGAGAGGAGCGAACTCTTGGTCTGCTCTGCAGATAAGAGTGCCGCCAACTCTTGGGCGGATTGCGCCCCTTGGCCCGACTTTCCTTGATTACCGGCGCGCCCGAGCAGGAAACCAGCCAGTAGGCCGATCACCAGGGCGAGGAGGCTGAAGATCACTGTGCTCATATCCTCATCTTGGCAGGGAAGACTGACAAAGCCCCGTAGGCTCTACTCCTCGTGAGCCTCTCTATTGGAATTGTCGGACTGCCCAACGTGGGAAAGTCGACCCTTTTTAATGCCCTGACAAAGAACAATGTCCTTGCGGCTAACTACCCCTTCGCCACGATCGAGCCAAATGTCGGCGTGGTCGGCGTTCCGGATCCACGCCTGGGCAAGCTCGCAGAAATCTTTGGCTCTGAGAAGATCCTGCCAGCGGCGGTCTCCTTTGTAGATATCGCCGGAATCGTGAAGGGCGCATCGGAAGGTGCTGGCCTCGGAAATAAGTTCTTGGCAAATATTCGCGAGACCGATGCGATCTGCCAGGTCATCCGCGTCTTTACCGATGAGAATGTCACCCGCGAAGGTGAACGCACAGCAGCATTCGTTGACCCAGCATCCGATATCGAAGTCATCAATACTGAACTTGCGCTCGCTGACCTTCAGACGATCGAGAAGGCACTTCCTCGACTTGAAAAGGAAGCGCGCATCCAGAAGGAGAAAACTGCTGTTATTGAAGCAGTGAAAGAAGCACAGAAGATTCTTAATGAAGGAAAGTTGCTCAGCGGTTCGAATGTTGATCTCGCAGCGATCGCTGAACTTCAATTAATGACAACAAAGCCATTCCTCTATGTCTTTAATGTGGATGCATCTGAACTGAGCGACCAAGCACTTCGCCAGAAGTTGCAAGCACTGGTTGCGCCAGCTGAAGCGATCTTCCTCGATGCCAAGACTGAAGCCGAGCTCGCAGAGCTTGATGATGTCGATGCGCTTGAGCTTTTGAAAGAGATCGGCATGGAAGAGCCAGGCCTTGCCACTCTTGCTCGCGTTGGCTTTGAGACTCTTGGACTGCAAACATATTTAACTGCCGGTCCTAAAGAGGCTCGAGCATGGACAATTCATAAAGGCGATACCGCTCCCATGGCGGCAGGTGTGATTCACACCGATTTCCAAAAAGGTTTCATCAAGGCCGAGATCGTGGCATTTGGTGATTTGATCGAAGCAGGTTCAATGACAGAGGCCCGTGCTCGCGGAAAAGTCCGCATGGAAGGTAAAGAGTATGTAATGGCCGATGGTGATGTAGTGGA
>Ga0214164_1000404_pt1 | contig 28205 bp, 25 predicted proteins | sample TroBogepilimnion_13_FD_153003 | JGI IMG/M metagenome (GOLD analysis project Ga0214164, IMG submission 153003) | Freshwater microbial communities from Trout Bog Lake, WI - Practice 03JUN2009 epilimnion v4 | ecosystem: Environmental > Aquatic > Freshwater > Lake > Epilimnion/Euphotic zone ...
CGCTGCAAAGAAGGCTGCTCCAGCAGCTAAGAAGGCAGCTCCAAAGCGTCGTAAGAAGGCCGCTGCTAAGCCAGCTGCTAAGAAGGCTGCTCCAAAGCGCCGTAAGAAGGCTGCTGCTAAGCCAGCTGCTAAGAAGGCTGCTCCAAAGCGCCGTAAGAAGGCTGCTGCTAAGAAGGCTGCTCCAGCAGCTAAGAAGGCAGCTCCAAAGCGCCGCAAGAAGGCTGCTGCAAAGAAGGCTGCTCCAGCAGCTAAGAAGGCAGCTCCAAAGCGTCGTAAGAAGGCCGCTGCAAAGAAGAAGTAATTGCCTTAACGAAAAAGCCCGCCATGAAAATGGCGGGCTTTTTTATTTCTCAATTCCACTATTTTTTAGAACTATCTTCCTCAATAAATTGACCGCGCAACTGCGATTGAACGCGGTCGAAGATCTTCGACAGCTCTTCCTGATCCTTCACAGTGAGGTGATCGACGAATCGATTGCGGACACTTGCAACATGCGTCGGTGCCGCCTTCTCAATCGCCTTAAAGCCCTTATCTGTCATCACAGCAAAGTAACCACGTCGATCGCTCGGGCACTCTTCCCGGCGAACCCAACCCGCCTTCTCCATCACCTTCATACGGTGTGAGAGTCGGGATTTAGAGATCATCGAGATCTCTGCCAGCTCTGACATTCTCATCTTCCGCTCTGGGGCATCGGAGAGCTGAGCCAATACTTCATAATCGGCCATGGTGAGTTCAAAGCCGGCGAGATCGTTATCAAGAGCTTCGAGCATGCGCCGGCTTGCGATGATGTAGCTACGCCAGGCCTTCATCTCCCGTGGATTGAGCCAACGGACCTCATTTTTTGCTGCCATGGCTTAAGGATAAGGCAGAATTGAATTAGTTGAAAGTTGAATTACTTTCTTTTCAGTTAAGGTTTCACTATGAAATCTGGCCTCTCACCACAGCACTTCAAGAAATCGATCCGTCCGCAAGATGATCTCTTCCGCTTCGCTAACGGTACGTGGCTTGATGAGACGGAGATTCCTGCCGATCGCGCCTGGTGGGGTGCGCCAGTTGAACTGCGTGAACTCTCCGAGAAGCGGGTCAAGGCAATCGTCGATGACCTAGTGGCCAACCCTGCCCCGCGCGGGAGCAATGGGCAGAAGATCGCTGACCTCTATACCTCTTTCATGGATGAGGCGGCGATTGAAGCTGCTGGCATCGACCCGATCCGCGATGATCTTGCGAAGGCCAACACCATCTCCGATCTTGCATCCTTTATCTCCTTTATGGCTGATCTGGAGAATCGCGGAACTGGCGGATTCTTCTATTCATACATCAGTGGCGATGTGAAAGATGTCGAGACCAATATTGCCTATATCGGTCAAGGTGGAATCGGTCTCCCTGATGAGGCCTATTACACCGATGAAGAATTTGCCGAGATCCGTCGTGCCTACATCGACCACATCCAGAAGATGTTGGAGATCGCTGGCATCAGCGATGCGCCTTCACATGCCGCTCGAGTGATGGAACTGGAAACGCAGATTGCGTCGCATCATTGGGATCAGGTCAAAGATCGCGATGCAGATCTGACGTACAACAAATACTCCTTTTCAGAGTTGAAGAAACTCGCACCAGCCTTTGATTGGGATCTCTATCTCTCTGCCGGAAAGGTCCCAGCCAAGGTATTTGAAACCGTTGTTGTCGGCGAGCCATCCTTCTTCGAAGGCATCTCCGCCATGTTTACTCACTTTGATCTCGAGAAGTGGCGGTCATGGCTGATCTGGAACATCATCCACGGATCAGCTCCTTACCTTCACACTCCCCTGGTCCAAGAGAACTTCAACTTCTACGCCCACACGTTGAGTGGCGTCCCTGAGATGCGAGCCCGATGGAAGCGAGCGATCTCGCTTACCGAAGGTGGGCTCGGCGAAGCGATCGGTGAGATCTACGTAGAACGCCACTTCCCTGCCGCTGCAAAGGCTCGAATGGAAGAACTCGTCGCTAACCTTATTGAGGCCTATCGCATCAGCATCTCTGGGTTGGATTGGATGACAGAGAAGACGAAGGTCCAAGCGCTCGAGAAACTCTCAAAGTTTCGCACCAAGATCGGCTATCCCGACAAGTGGCGCGACTACTCAACACTTGAGATCGATCCCAGCGACCTCATCGGAAATCTTGGTCGGATCAACGCCTTCTCTCTCGCCTTTGAATTCGAGAAGATCGGCAAGCCGGTCGATCGCGACCTCTGGTTGATGTTCCCGCAGACCGTCAACGCCTATTACCGTCCTGATCTCAATGAGATCGTATTTCCGGCCGCCTACCTCCAGCCACCATTCTTTGATTTAGAGGCTGATGATGCTGCTAATTACGCCGCGGTTGGGTCGACCATTGGCCACGAGATCGGCCATGGCTTTGATGATCAAGGATCGAAATATGATGGCGATGGATTCCTTCATAACTGGTGGAGCGATGAAGATCGTGTGGAGTTCGAAAAGCGAGCAGCGATGTTGATCAAGCAGTTCGACGAATGCTTCCCGGAAGATCTTCCGGATATGCATGTCAATGGCGCCCTCACCGTTGGTGAAAATATTGGTGACTTGGGTGGCGTCTGTATCGCTCTTAAGGCTTACGAGATTGCCCTCAATGGCGAGCCTGCCCCAATCATCGATGGCTACACCGGTCTGCAACGCTTCTTCTTGGCCTATGCCCAATCGAATCAGGCGAAGTGGCGTCCAGAGATGCTTCGGACCTTGATCTCATCCGACCCGCACTCCCCAGATGAATTTCGAACAAATCAGATCGTGAAAAATGTCGGCGCCTTCTACGATGCATTCGACCTCCAGCCAGGCGATGGCCTCTATCTCCCACCGGAAGAGCGCGTCCAGATTTGGTAGTACAGCAGGTACGCTAAATACATGAATGCGGTCCTGTTAGCGGCTCTCACGTCGATTTCTACATCGCTGGGCGGTTTATTTACCCTGCGTACCAAAGATCGCTTTCACCTCGTTCTAGGGCTCTCTGCAGGCCTTTTATTGGGTCTTGTGGCTTTCGATCTCAATCCAACGATCTATGCCCACATGGGAATCACATGGGGCGGACTTCCCGCCGTTCCCGTCGCTTTCTGCGCCGGCTTTCTTATCCTTCACTTTATTGAAAAGTGGGTTGGCGGCCATGAGGGCCACTCCCATCACTACGAAGATGAGCACACCCACTCTGATCATGTAGCCGGGGTCTTTGGGGCTGTTGCAATGGCCGGCCATGTCTTCATGGATGGCGTAGCACTTGGTGTCGCCTTCCACGTCTCTCATGCACTTGGAGTTGCCGTCTTCTTCGCCTTGCTCGTCCACGCATTTAGCGATGGCCTCAATACAGTTGCGATGCTCGTAAAAGCTGGTTCTTGGAGTCAGAAGGCAATCTCACTTCTCGCGGTGGATGCAATTGTTCGTATCTCAGGTGCGATTGTGGGAAATTCTTTCCATTTGAGCGAGAACTCGATCAATATCTATCTCGCATTCTTCAGCGGATTCGTGATCTACATTGCGACTTCTCACATCCTGCCAGAGGCTCACGCAAACCACCCATCGCGCTTCACCATGGGAGCTACAGCGCTGGGCGTTCTCATTATGTGGGTTGTTGTTCGAACCCTCGGTTAATTCTTTGCAGAAAGCCTTGCTGCACGGCGAACTGCCTGCTCAGCCGGGTTCGGCACCGGAACCGCAGCAATGAGGCGTTGAGTGTAAGCATCCTTCGGACGCTTCAAGATCTCATCTCGTTCGCCAGATTCGACCAGACGTCCATTCTGCATCACCGCGATACGGTGCGAGAGGATGTCGACGACTGCTAGGTCATGGCTGATGAAGAGACAGGCGAAGTTCAACTTTCCTTGGAGCTCTTGGAGCAACTCAAGGAAGCGCGCCTGTACCGATACATCGAGCGCTGATGTTGGTTCATCTGCGATCAAGAGATCAGGTGTAAGAGCGAGGGCACGAGCAATACCTACGCGCTGACGTTGTCCACCTGAGAGCTCGTGCGGATAACGGTTGCGATAGCTACGTGGGAGTTCGACAGAGTCGAGGAGATCCTCAACCTTGCGTGCGAGATCTGCGCCTTTCGCAAGGCCAGCTAAGAAGATCGGCTCACCAATCGACTCACCAATCGGCAAGCGTGGGTTGAGTGAAGAAGCTGGATCTTGGAAGACAATTCCAGTGTGGCGACGAATTCCGCGTAACTCTTTCTGAGTCGCGTGCGAAATATCGTTTCCGACAATCGAGATAGATCCTTCTTTAATTGGAAGAAGGCCAATTGCTGCGCGACCAACAGTGGTCTTTCCTGAGCCTGACTCCCCTACCAGACCAACGATCTCGCCTGGATAAATCTCAAGATTAAATTCCTTAACAGCGGTAAAGGCTGGGATACGACCGCGCTTTGGATATTCAATCGTGACATTCTCAAGTTTGATGACTGGCTCTGGCTTAGCATCAACTTTGTAAGGGAATGGACGTTGCGTGGTTGATCCAAGTTTTGGAACCGCGCCGAGAAGTTCTTTGGTGTACGGATGGTTAGGCTTATTAAAGATCTGATCGGCGCTGCCATGTTCGACAGTCAGCCCATCTTTCATCACGAGGATCTCATCAGCCATATCAGCGACAACACCCATATCGTGGGTGATAAGCAAGATTGCAGAGTTGAGGCGAGTCTTGAGGCCGCGCATCAAATCAAGAATCTCAGCCTGAACTGTCACATCAAGAGCGGTTGTTGGCTCATCTGCAATGAGAAGACCTGGGTCACAGGCAAGTGATTGAGCAATCATCGCTCGTTGACGCTGTCCACCAGAGAGTTGGTGTGGGTACTTATCAAATGCTGTCTCTGGATCTGGGATCTCAACCATGCCAATGAGCTCAATCGCTCTGGCTTTAGCTTGAGTTGGCCCAATATCAAAGTGGGTACGAAGCGTCTCCACAATTTGATAGCCAACGGTGTAGACCGGGTTGAGCGCAGTCATTGGCTCTTGGAAGATATAAGCAACTTCTTTACCGCGGAATTTACGAAGCGTTGAATTTGTCGCACCGAGAACTTCTGAACCCTTGATCTTCACACTTCCTGAAGTGCGCGCATTCGATGCGAGCAGGCTCATGATGCCCATCGCAGTTGTGGATTTACCTGAACCAGATTCACCGACGATGGCGAGGACCTTGCCTGCTTCCACTTCGAAGTTCATATCAATGGCCGCTGGATACCAGGTTCCATCTACCCAGAACTCAACGGTGTAGTTCTGTACCTTTAATACTGGATCGCTCATTTTTCTGACCCTTCCAATCCAGGTTGCTGTGAGAAGATTGCGGAATGAGTAATGTGATTCTCTACCGTTCCCGCAGCGCCTGGTTCTCTGCCGGAGTAACGACGATCATCGTTCTCGCACTTGTTATTCAAACCTTCGCTGCTGGCTCGATCAAAGCTGACCTGGTGGCGAGCGCTTGGGGAATATTCGTTATCAGCGCTTCTTATCTGCTCTTCATCCATCCAAAGATTGAAATCTTTGATGAAGGAATCCGCATTACCAACCCGATCCAACGCATTACCGTCGGTTGGGATCGCGTTGAAGAGATTGAGGCCCGCTACACCATGAGTATCCATGTCGCCGGCAAGCGGATCTACGCATGGGCTGCTCCAGCTCCCGGTCGATACCATGCCCGCTCCATCCACCCCAGTGAAGTGAAGGGTATGGATCTCGGAGTTGGCGGTGAGATCAGACCAGGTGAATCCCCTCGAAGCGAGAGTGGCCAAGCCAGTTACATTGCAAAGCTGAGATGGCGCAACTTTGAAGCCCTCGGTATTGAAGGTTGCGAGAGCGCTGTTCTCTTCAATTTCTTGGGAGCAGCAATAACAATTGGTTCGCTCGCTTCTGCGTTGATCTTCTACGCCTTGAGCTTCTAACGTGCGTGTAAAGAGTTCCATTAGAGGGAGTCACGCTCTCTCTTGATCTCGCTCGCACGTTCGCGGTCCTTCTTTGTGATTCTGCGACGTTGACGTGGGTCGAAGGCATCACGAAGGCCATCACCGATGAAGTTGATCGTCAGGGCGATCGTGATGATGAATAAGCCTGGATACCAGAAGAGCCATGGTCTAGTTGTAAATGAATCTTGATACTTCGAAATCAACAATCCAAGTGAGACATCTGGCTCTACCACTCCAAAACCAAGATATGAGAGCGCGGTCTCGAGCAGAATCGCAGCTGACATTAAGAGCGTTACGGAAACGATAATCACACCTATTGCATTAGGCAGGATATGTTTGAAGATAATGCGGCGATTTGAGGCACCCGCAACGCGAGCGGCGTCAACGAAGTCACGTTCGCGGAGAGTCAAGAATTCGCCACGGACTAAACGCGATAGGCCAGTCCAGGTAAAGAGACCCAAATAGAGAGCAAGGAAAGTCGCTCCCAAGTTTCCGAAGTGATAACCGATCACAGAACCGATGATGATCGATGGAATAGTGATCAAAAAGTCTACGAAGCGCATCAAAACATTGTCGACGGTTCCGCGATAGAAGCCTGCGATAGATCCCACAACCGTGCCGATAGTTCCGGCAATCGCGCCGATGATGAAGGTGACGAGAAGTGAGCGCTGTGCGCCACGCATCACAAGTGCGAAGTAATCATGTCCAATATCATCTTGGCCGAATGGATGTTTTCCGAGTCCCCATCCCTTGCCAGGAGTTATTGTGAGTGTTGGGCAACCAACGTTGCCATTCTTACAGATGAGTAGATCTGGAGTGTCTTTGATCGTGTAGTGCCACCAACCGTTCCAACCGATTGGCCCGATATGGAATTCACTCGCGGTAAAGACAAAGACAATGACTGAGAGCAGAATAAAGAGTGAGATCATCGCAGCGCGGTGTCGAACAAAACGACGAAGTACGATCTGTCGCTGGCTTAGACCTTCGACCTCTTTATTAGCAATCGCATTTTCGCCACCATCGCGTTGAGCTTCTGCTCCAACAGCTTTCTTACGACCGAAGGCCATTATTTGCTCCCTACTCGAATACGTGGATCAAGAGCCGAGTACAGAAGGTCGGCAATTAAGTTAGCTAACACTGAGAGTGTTGCTGTGCAGAAGAAGACTCCCATCAAGAGATTGAGATCGAGACCTTGAATAGCGGCATTGAAGAGGGTTCCCATGCCTGACCAACCAAAGACGCGCTCAGTAATGATCGCACCACCGATAACACCGGCAAGATCAACAACGATGATGGTGGTCAACGGAATCATGGTGTTGCGGAAGGCATGTCGCATAATGACGGTCCGCTCAGATAGACCCTTGGCGCGAGCAGTGCGGATGTAATCCTGGTTCAAAACTTCAAGGAGCGTTCCGCGTGAATATCTGATGTATCCAGCGAACGAGATCAACGTGAGCGCGATCGTAGGGAGGAAGAGGTGCACGGATCGATCGAGGAAGTTCGTCCAGAAATCAGGGTTGGAGAGAAGTGGATCTGCCTGTCCAACTGTTGGAATCGGACGACCATTAACGCCATCCATTTGAACATATGACGACCAGGTCTGCATGAGGCGATCAATCACAACGATCACTCCCATAAGGCCCGCAGAAATCATCGCTGTGCGACGAGCGGGACCACGATCAATCTTTGTCCAGAACGTTCCACTCGCCCAAGCAGTCGCCAGGGTTGCAATCAAGAGTCCAACAAGGAGCCAAATATTCGAGTAGTGCTTAAAGAGGTAATTGACTGGGTAGTACAGAACTAAAGTAACAACTGCCATGGTCTGTGATGCTCGAAGCGACTTAACATCCTCAAGTCCAGTTGAGATTGCAGTTACGCCATAAGCAATGGCTAGAGCAAAGATGAAGACCACAATCGGACCCAACTTTGGATTGGCGAACCACTTTGTGGCCGAGAAGAATTCAAGAAGGGCAAAGTTTGCAACGAAGGCGACTCCAAGGACCTTATAGAAAGTCTGGCGGGAGATTCCGATAATGCCGGCCCAGAAAAGTCCACTTGCGATGGAGAGCCCGATCGCCCATCCAATAGGGATCTGGGCATGTGCGAGGAAGTCATTAAACTTAATTGCAAGAAATTCCTTGAGGAGAACTGCGACCCAGAAGATCGGTAGCGAGAACATCAAGAATGAGAAGAAGGTCACTACATAGTCGAAGCGGCTATATTGGCGAAGTGCGGTGATGACACCCAACATGATGCCTAGGACGATCGCGATCAGAGTTGCTGCAAGAACCAGGCGGAGCGTCGTAGGAATGGCTTGAGCAAGTCGAGTAGAAACAAATTCATTATTTCGGGTCATACCGAAATCAATATTGCCAGTGAAGGCCTTAAGGATTCCCCTCAGCCACTTAAAGTAACGAAGAGGTGGCGGAGTATTGAGATCTAACTGCTTTATCAAGCCCGCGAGTTCTTGCTTCGCGCGTAGATCAGTTGCAAATTTATATTGCTCGGTTGGATCACCAGAGATAGCGGTGAGATTGTAGAGAATGAAGCTCGACCCAAAGAGGATCACTACGAGCGTCCCTAATCGGCGCATAATGTAAGCGAACATTCACTCCCTCTTCTCTTTTTTCGCATTTCTCAAAAACCTAATTTTGAAGATTGAAAAATTACTTGCTGGACAGTAAATCGTGGAGTCCGAGATTACTCTCGAACTCCACGACTGTCTTACTGATTCTTACTTAAGGGTTACCAAGCGACCTTTTGGTCGACTTAGTATGTCCACTCCCAATAGTTCCAAACGAGGTTTGGAGTAATTGAGGATGGCTTGACACCCTTGAGGTCTGAGTTAACAGCTGTAACACCAGGCCACTGGAAGAGGCCGATTGTGTACGCCTCTTGGTAAAGAGCGCGCTCAACTGTTACCCAGTTGCGGTTACGAGCAGTGTCAGACATTGCCTGCGCTGCAAGTGCATGACAGGTGCTATCTACTGTTGCATTCTTCCAACCAAATGTGTTGTTTGAAGAATCAGACTGTAGCTGTGGGCAATCGCCGACCTGTACAGGAAGTGCTGCACCCCATGCGAAGAATGCTGCATCGTAGGTGTTATCTGAGAGGTGCTTAGACCAATCAGGAATTCCAGGTCCAGTCATGTTGAAACCGATTGCGGCTTCAGCTGCCTGGTAGAGCTGGAATTCAGCTGTACGACGAGCGTTGTCACGGAACAAGGTGTGAACCGTGATTGGGTGCTTAAGGAAGTCAGCGCCGTAGTAGTGCTTCATGATTGTGATCGCTTGAGCAGTGCGTGAAGCCTGTGTTCCAGCGTTGAATGGTCCAGAAGCATTCTTCGAGACCTGATCGTTGTAAGCCGCAGTTGCATCTGGCATCACAAAGCGAGAGTTAAGTACGACAGCGTTTGACTGTACTGGCTTAACAATCTTGTTGACCATATCTTCACGTGGAAGAGCGAGCAAGAATGCTTGGCGGGTTGCCTTTGCCTTCTCAGTCTCGCCAGCGAATGGACCTGCGTAAGCAGCGCCATTGTTTCCAGCTGATGCGGTACGGAGTGAGATTTGCTCGTATGTAGCCAATGGGCCTGGAACGAGTGAGATGCCCTTAACAGACTTGAGCTGTGTTACTGCATCTGCAGTTGGCTGACCCTGGTAGAGGTCAACTTCCTTGTTTCCAAGTGCCTGTGGAGCTGATGTATCAGCAACGTCAAAGCGGAAGACGATCTTGTCGATTCCTGTGGTCTTTGGACCAGAGTTACCGTTTGTCTTGGTATCCAAAACAAGTGTGCAAGAGATCTGATCTACACATGAATCGATACGGAAGTCACCATTGCCAACGAGAAGCAATGGGTTGGTTGAAGAGTTAACAGTTGAGATGTTGTAGCTCTTTGTCCAGATAGCACCCATTGCCTTCAAAGAAGCGGTGTTCTTTGAGGTGAAGTCTGCGAGGAACTTATCTGTTGCAGCTTGTGCCTCAGCAGTTGATGAAGGAAGTGTCTTCTTTCCTGCTGCCATGAGCTCAAGTGCGTGCACTGGAGATACACCTGGAGCGAACTGCTGCCAATCTGGGATGCGAGCCTTGTACTTCAAGGTCACAGTCATCTTGTCAGCTGAAAGTGTTGGATCTCCAACAATGTTCTGATCGTAAACGCCTGCGTATCCAAGTGAGTCAAACGCTGGAGTTACTCCTGAAGCAGCTGGGTCACCGAGACCTGCAGCCTTTGAGTAAGCAGATGATGAGAGAACGTGTGAGAGAAGAAGGTCAACACCGGTAATTGGCGCGCCATCATCCCAAACCAATCCTGAGTTCACTGTGTAAGCGACCTCGAAATCCGTTGCTGTGTTCTTAACAACCTTCCATGATCCAAACTTTGTATTTGGAACAAGGTTCTTCTGGTTGTCTGCGTACCAGAATCCAAAACCAGTTGGATAAGTAACATCCAAGTTGGTATTGAGGTTCATATCGGTCGCGTTGTAGTTCAAGCTCGTGAGCGGGCTTGGCTCAGTCATGACGACTGTTGTCTTTGTCGCTGCGTGTGCTGGTGCTACGAGAACACCAGTTACTGCGATCGCTGAGGCAGATGCCAAAGCGAGAACAGAGCGCGCGTTGATGCGTGCTTTCATTTATTCTCCTTATCGAGGGACCGATGAGTAAGTGGACCTAGCTAGTGACCACCCCTACTCATTGGTAGTTGCCGAATTCTGCCCCATATGTCCGAATATGGGCAACTGTTTTTCAGTATGTAATGGAAAATTTACTCAGGTCTCAAGGAGCCTACGTCTGGACGGGGCCTAATCCTGCCCGGCGGCGTGAACCCTCGCCGCTTCGAGCCTCTCCGAGGTGAACGACTTTCGGGCCAGAACCCAGGTGATGAGGCCGATGGCGCCGGCGACCAAGAATGGGATCCGCAGGGCGAGATTCCGAGAGATATGGCCTTGGAGGATATCGACCAAGAGACCTCCGGCAAGTGAGCCGAGTGGCATGGATCCCCAGCCAAAGAATCGATAGCCGCTATTCACTCGACCCAGAATCTGCGGCGGAATGATCGTCTGTCTAAAGGAGACAGTCACGACATTCCACATGACAGAGATAAAGGTCTCTATGAAAATTGCGAGATAGAGCAAGTACCACGAATGCATGAAGAAGGCCGATGCAGTGACAGTGGGCATGCCGACGAGAGCAACAGTTAACGCCCTTCCTTCACCAATTCGTTTAATAATTTTTGGAGAAACCAATCCCCCGAGAAAACCCCCTGCTGCTCCAGCAGTTCCCAGCAAGGCGAAGATGAAGACGGAGACATGCAGAACCTCTTGAACAAAGAGAATGTAAGAGGCAAAGGCAATCTGACTGAAGAAGTTAAGAGCTCCGAGTGTGAAGGCCATCGGCCGAAGAATCTCGTGACCCATCAACCAGGCAAAACCCTCTTTCAACTCTTTAATGAATGTTCCAGTTGCTGATTGATGTGCCCCGCGATCGGATTTCACAATCTTTCGAGCCTGCACAGAGATAAGTGAGATCAAAGCTGCTGATGCAAAGAATGAACCAGCATCGACTAAGAATGGTAGATAGATCGCAACACCTAAAAGAAGTGAACCCAGAGCAGGTCCAATAAAACTATTAGTCAAATATTCTGCTGACCACATCTGGCCATTACCTTTTGCAAGATGCTCTTCAGAAATCACTTCGGGCATGAAAGTTTGCGAGGAGTTATTTCCGAGCACTTCTGCAGATCCCAAGAGGAAACTCGCGCACATCATTGTGCCAAGGATGAGAGATTGCGACCCACCGTGATAAGCCCCAAGTGGATTCTTCACATGGACAAAGTCGTTTCGATGGAAAATAAGAACGAACGTAGCAAGGGCTGTCACTGCTCCCCGTAACAGATCTGTGGCGATAATGATCTTCTTGCGATCTAGTCGATCGGTGATCACACCAGCTGGCAACGTGAAAAGCAGCCAGGGTAATTGGCTCATTAAACCGACGATCGAGATGGTGAGCGGTGAGCGAGTCAGCGCTGAAGCAAGCCACGGAAAGGCAATGGCCGTAACTCCATTTCCCGTATTCGAAATAAAGCTCGCACCCCACAATTTCCAATAATTGAGCGGGAGACGTTGCGAAGATTGAGAGGCGGGCATTTAGGTAGGATAACTCCAATGAGCGCCTTTTCATATGAGAAATCTGTGCAACTTGATGGCGCGCTCGGACGCACTGGTGTGATCACAACACCTCATGGAGAGATTCAGACTCCTGCATTTATCCCAGTGGGAACGAAGGCAACAGTTAAAGCAGTTCTTCCAGAATCAATGGGAGATCTAGGCGCACAAGCTCTCTTGGCAAATGCGTACCACCTCTACCTTCAGCCCGGACCCGATATCGTCGATGAAGCTGGCGGCGTTGGAAAGTTTATGAATTGGTCAGGTCCGACCTTTACTGACAGTGGCGGATTCCAAGTTCTTTCACTTGGTGTTGGATTTAAAAAAGTTATTGCGATGAATGAAGATACCTTCCGCGACGATCAAGTGATCGCCGAAGGAAAAGATCGCCTTGCTCATGTCGATGACGATGGTGTGACATTCAAATCTCATCTCGATGGGTCAATGCATAGATTCACCCCAGAAGTTTCCATCGGAATTCAGCATCAACTTGGCGCTGACATCATGTTTGCATTTGATGAATGCACCACTCTTCATAACACTCGTGGGTACCAACAAAAATCTTTAGAGCGGACTCGCTTATGGGCTAAGCGTTGTCTCGTTGAACATGGTCGCCTAACGGAAGCCCGATCTGATAAGCCTTACCAGGCGCTCTTTGGAGTTCTGCAAGGTGCTCAATACGAAGATCTACGTCGCAAAGCGGCAAAGGATCTCTCTGGATTAAATGAAGATGGCACTACCTTCGATGGCTTTGGCCTTGGTGGCGCACTCGATAAAGAAAAACTCGGCACCATCGTGAGTTGGCTCTGTGAAGAGTTGCCTGACAATAAGCCCCGACACCTTCTCGGAATCGGCGAACCTGATGACCTCTTTGTCGGAGTCGAAAATGGCGCAGATACCTTCGACTGTGTTGCCCCATCGCGCCAAGCCCGCACAAGCGCCGTCTTTACTCCTTTTGGTCGAGTAAACCTCACTAACTCGAAGTATCAACGCCAATTCTCGCCTATTGATGAGAATTGTGATTGCTACACCTGCACCCACTACACAGCCGCTTACCTCAACCACCTTTTTAAGGCGAAAGAGATGCTGGCATCAACTCTTGCCACGATTCACAACGAACGATTTATCGTCAGGTTGGTCGATCAGATGCGTGAAGCGATAACCACCGGCACCTTCTACGATTTAAAAACCGACTTCTTGGGCAGGTTCTACGGCTCTAAGGCTTAAGTAATTTGATTAAGTAAAGTGCTTAAGCAACTTGGAAGGAGCGCTTGCTGAGACCCATCCAATATCCATCAATCGTGGTATCTGGTGCGACATCAGCAACTGTTGCAGCTCCTAAGGTAATAAAGATTGGTGCGAAGTGCTCCACTGTTGGATGCGCATACGGCATACCTGGTGCGAGTGACTTGTAATTCATCAACTCATCGACAGCGCCGCGATCCAAGACTTCTTTCGCCCAGATATCGAACTCTTGGGACCAGCCAGGAGGCGTCGCATTGATGGAGAAATCTCGAAGGAATGGGAGTCCATGGGTCATGAATCCACTTCCAATAATCATGACACCTTCGTCGCGCAGTGGAGCTAACTTCTGTCCAAGTTTAAAAAGTTTCTCTGGATCAAATGTCGGGATCGACATCTGAATCACAGGAACATCGGCTGCCGGATACATCTTCATCAATGGAACATAGGCGCCATGATCAAGACCTCGGCGATGCTCAACAACAGGTTCGCCGATGACTGCCTTGATTCGTGCCGCTAACTCAGGTGCAACCGGTGCTGGATATTGCAATTGGTAATACTTCGGAGCAAACCCACCAAAGTCATAGATCAATGGTGTTCCAGGTTCGGTAGAACTTAATGAGAGTGGAGCAGATTCCCAGTGGGCGCTCACCATCAAGATCGCCTTCGGTTTTACGAGTTGAGAGCTCCAGGATTCAAGCTGGCCACTCCAGATTGGGTCATCAAGTAACGGTGGAGCGCCATGGCCAATATAGAGCGCTGGTGATTTAATCCCTGAATCTGTGGTCATGCGATGAGAATATTACAATTTAGTTGAATATTCAACTAAATTCATTAACCACCTATTCGTTCGATTCGACTGCGCGCAACCTCCTGGCTCGGCGACTCTTTGCCGAGCGTCCAGGAGAGCGCTGCAAGGAGATACTTCGTTGTCGTTACCCAAGCTCGACTTACCTGCTTGAGTCCCAAAATGGAACGTTGCTGTGGGGTCAGCGTGTAGACCGCGCTCTTTGCCAAGAATCGATAGAAGAGCAATGGCGCGCTACCGAGAGGTGGCTTCATAATAAATCGAACGACATCAGCAGTATGTTCCGATCGGGCCAACTCGTGAGCAGCAAATCCATCCATCGTTGCCGTTAATTCTGCGCGACTTAATGGCGCCTCTTTCAATCCGAGTCCAACGGCGCTCTTCGCCCACTGTCTCACATATTCATCTCCATCTGCGAATTCTGGGTTGAATGCAAGATGGGTCTCTAGGAACGAATCTGTGAAAGCACAATGAACCCATAATAAATATCTGGGATCAGATGCTTTGTATGGTGCACTCTCCCCTGATTTATTGGTGTAGTCACCAGTAACTCGTTTGTGCATCTCATTGACTCGCTGCGCTTCGCGCTCAATCGCTTGGGTAGAGCCAAAGGTTGTAATGGTTAACCAGCGTGATGTTCCAGCAAGTCGACCAAGTGGATCACTCTCATATCGAGAATGTTCTGCAACACCAGTGAGAGCTGCGGGATGAGCCGCTTGTAATAAGAGCGCTCGAACTCCACCAACGAGCGTTGCAATATCCCCATGAACTTTCCATACTGGGCTATCGACGCCAAAGAGTCCGGCATCATCACCAATCTCAATCTGCTTGACCCAATCAGGTCGGCCATCAGGAGAACCTGAAACGATCTGACGAAATCGATTAGCAATCCTGCTCTTCACAAGGTGAACCTATTGCAAGAGTTAGAGCGTTGCGAATCCAGCTTCGAGAACATCAAGAGCGTCATGAAGAAGTTCTTCAGTGATCACAAGTGGTGGCAAGAAGCGGATGACATTTCCATATGTGCCAGCAGTCAGAATCAATACGCCATTTTGCTGGCAATACTTGATAACCTTCGCCATCGCCTCAGGATTTGGCTCTTTCGATCCTGGCTTGATGAGTTCGATCGCCTGCATAGCGCCACGTCCACGCACTTCACCAATAACAGAGTACTTAGCCATCATTGCATTGAGGCGAGTACTCAAGATTTCTCCAATGAGACGAGCACGAGCGACGAGACCTTCTTCTTCAATCGTTTCAAAGACGCCAAGCGCTGCTGCGCAAGCAAGTGGATTTCCACCGTACGTTCCGCCGAGTCCGGCAACGTGGCTCGAATCCATCACATCAGCGCGTCCTGTGACCGCCGCTAATGGAAGACCTCCGCCAATTCCCTTTGCCGTTGTGATGAGATCTGGGACGACTCCCTCATCTTCACTTGCGAAGAGATGTCCGGTACGAGCAAAACCAGCTTGCACTTCATCGGCAATAAAGAGGATGCCATTATCTTGTGAATATTTCTGAAGTCCTGGGAGGAATCCCTTCGGTGGAACTATGAATCCACCTTCACCCAAAATAGGCTCGATCAAAATCGCTGCCACATTTTTTGCGCCGATCTCTTTCTCAATCTTATGAGTGACATGGTCGAGTGACTCGGCTGTGATATTCGCAAGATCGCCTTCATAACGATATGAATATGGCATTGGCATGCGATAAATCTCCGGGGCGAATGGTCCGAAGCCATCCTTGTAAGGCATGTTCTTTGCAGTGAGGGCCATCGTGAGGTTGGTACGACCGTGATAAGCATGTTCAAAGACAACAATTGCCTGGCGCTTTGTGAAGTGACGAGCAATCTTGATTGCATTCTCGACCGCTTCTGCACCGGAGTTCACGAGCACCGACTTCTTCGCAAAAGTTCCTGGCGTGTTCTTATTAAGCCATTCACAAACTTCGATGTAATTCTCGTAAGGAGCGGTAGTGAAGTTCGTGTGAGTAAATTCTTGAACCTGCTTGATCACGCGAGCAACGACGCGAGGTGCGCTATTGCCAACATTCGTTACGCCAATACCTGCACCAAGATCGATGATCTGATTTCCATCGATATCCAAGAGAATCGCATCATGGGCCTTCTCAATAATGACCGGGATCGCCATACCGAGTCCACCAGAAGTCGCCTCTGTACGGCGCTTAAGCACCTCAGCTGACTTGGGTCCAGGAATAGCGGTAACTACTCGACGAACCTGCGGGACTGTATCTGTATCGATCATAGGTAAAGTCTAAAGCCACGGGGGCGGTGCAGCGCGCCGAGGAAAGTGAAGTTAGGCTTAACCTTATGAGCGAGTTACGAGCGAGCGCACCTCTCCTTGATGCCTACCTCTCCTACTTTGAGAGCCAGCGCACTCCATTCACCATTCCTGGGCACAAGCAGAAGGCGGCCCGACTCGACGCTGGTCTCGGAGCAATCGTCGACTCAGACACTCCTCTCTACGGTGGCTTAGATGAAATCAAGCTGACGAATCAAGTGCTCCGCCACTCAGAAGGCTTAGCTGCAAAACTCTGGGGAGCTGATTACGCGCGATTCTCGACTGGCGGATCAACTCATGCCAATCAAGCAATCATCCTTGCTCTCGGAAAACCAGGCGACAAGATTGCGGTCACTCGAACTGCTCACCGGTCAGTTCTCTCAGCGCTAGTGCTTGCTGGTCTTGAACCACTTTGGCTCTCACCTGAGATCGATGAAGCGACTGGTGTTCCGACTGGAATCTCTCTCAACGAATTTAAAAAAGTTCTCGATCAAAAGCCGATTGCGCTGCTGCTGACCGAACCTGGGTACCTTGGAACCATCTCCGATCTCCCCGCACTCATTCATGAGGCGCACCAACACAGTATTCCTGTCATCATCGATGCAGCATGGGGTGGACATTTTGGCTTCCATGAGAATCTCCCTCGCCATTGCATCCAGATGGGCGCTGATGCACTGATCACAAGTGTTCACAAAGCTCTCCCGGGATATAGCGCGAGTGCACTACTCGTTGCACAGGGAAAGTTCCTCAACCTTGCCAGAGTTGAACAATCCTTTGAAACGACCCACACCACTTCTCCTGCAGGTGCACCGTTAGCATCCATCGACGGCGTCCGGGCGCTTCTCGAAAGTCGCGGCGATGAACTGCTCGGCGCGATGCTCGCGCATATTGCAACCTTTAAGGCAACGGTGCAGAAAGAGTTTGATCTTCCGATCTTCCTCGATCCATCAGATTTTGCGGCTGGTCGTTTTGATCCAGCAAAGGTTGTGCTTCGAGCAAACCAACTCGGAGCCTCTGGCGTTGACATTGAAAAGGCCCTTGGAAACGCTGGGATCAGAGTTGAGATGGCCGATCGTGACACGGTCGTCTTCTTAGCGACCTTGGCCGATACGCACGAAGATTTCGACTATCTCACTAAGACTCTCATTCCCATTCTTCAATCACTTCAGCAGGTAGTAAGACCTTCAGCGACTGCGTTGAGTTGGTCTGTAGTACCGACTCGCGGTATCTCGATGCGCGATGCTTACTTTGCCGATACCGAGATGGTCTCAGCTGCGAACGCTCGTGGCAGAGTTTCCGCTGATCTCATCGCTCCTTATCCTCCTGGCGTGGCAGTTGTCGCCCCTGGCGAGCTCCTTACAGAACAGATCATCGATGGTCTTTCCAAATCAAAGGAGGCTGGCGTGCGCATCGCATATGCGACAGATGCGACCCTCGATAGTTATCGCGTCGTTAAGTAGGATCACCACATGGCATATATCGGAAATATGTATGGACCAGCATTTACCTTTCTTGGAGTTCCGTCCTGCGATCTAGAAGTTCCTGAAAGTTATGCCGGCGCAGATGTCGTCATCATTGGGGCTCCGATTGATTCAGGTACTTCATTCCGCTCCGGTGCAAAATTCGGTCCCCAAGCGATTCGTGGGACTGATTACCTCCCTCACGACGGTGAACGCCCTCATATGGCGCTCCGTACAGATGGACTTAAAGATCTCAAGGTTGTCGATGCTGGCGACTTGCTTATGCCACCCGATGATTTGGTGAAGGCGCTCAAACTTCTTGAAGAGGCGACTGAGAAGATCACTGCAAGTGGTGCGATTCCATTAGTACTTGGTGGAGATCATTCAATTACTTCGGCCGATGTTGTCGGTATCGCAAATAAGTTTGGCTGGGGCAAAGTCTCGATGATCCACTTCGATGCTCATGCAGATACCGGTGATACCCAAAATGGTTCACTAGTCGGTCACGGAACACCAATGCGTCGACTCATTGATTCTGGTGCAGTTCGTGGAGACCGTTTCCTTCAGCTCGGACTTCGTGGATATTGGCCTGAACCGGCAACACTTGATTGGATGAGCAATCAGAAGATGCGCTCATATGAGATGACCGAGATTCATCACCGGGGTTTAAAGGCCGTGTTAGATGAATCCTTTGCAACACTCACTGATGAGTGTGATGGCGTCTTCCTCTCTGTCGATATTGATGTTGTTGATCCAGGCATGGCACCTGGCACCGGTACACCAGAACCAGGCGGCATGACTTCGCGAGAACTTCTCGAAGCCGTGCGCCGAATCTGTATGGAGCTTCCCATTGTTGGTATCGATGTCGTAGAAGTTGCACCAGCATTTGATAGCTCTGATATCACCGCAATGCTTGCAAATCGAGTGGTGCTTGAAGCTCTCAGTGCAATTGCCTTCCGCCGCAAAGGTGGCGAGTACTCCCCGGTCCGTAATCTGCTCGACCGATAACCTGCGAGTTATAACGTAGCGAGGATTGCCTCAATATCGCTGACTTGAGTCCAAGGGTTCACAATGGCAAAACGAAGTATCGGCTCACCCCGGTGCGATGATGGCGTAACGAAACCAATCTGATCGGCCAGCAACTTATCGCTCCACGCTTGATAATCCGATGCACTCCATCCTGGGCGAGTGAAAGCCACGATAGAAAGATTTGGTTCGACTAAGAGTTCTAAGCGTGGGTGGCTCTTGATCAACTCTGCTGCACTTCGCGCAACGGCCATCGTCTTATTCATCGCCTCTGCGTATGCATCAGTTCCATGTGTCGCGAGTGAGAACCAGAGTGGCAATCCACGCGAGCGTCTGGTTAATTGAATCGCATAATCTGATGGATTCCATTCACTCTCATCATTAAGAGTGTCGAGATATTCAGCATGCTGTGTATGGGCCTTCTTCGCTAACTCGGGGTTTCGATAGATCAAGGCGCAGGCATCAAATGGTGCAAAGAGCCACTTGTGTGGATCAACGATGAGTGAATCGGCCTTCTCAACTCCACTGAATTTCGGTTTAACCTCAGGTGAGCAGAGTGCAGCAAGTCCATATGCGCCATCGACGTGGAACCAAATTCCCCGCGAGTTTGCATAGTCGGCAATTCCATGAAGATCATCAATAATTCCCAAGTTCGTCGTTCCTGCTGTCGCAACAATCGCAAAGATGCGATGGCCGGCATGAGTTGATTCATATTCTTCAATGGCTTTTTGTGCTGCTACTCCCTGCATCACTCCCGATCCATCGGTAGCTACCTTGAGGACCTCAATATCCATCACATCTGCTGCGGATTGAATGGATGAATGTGCCTCACCGCTACATGCGACGACCCAACGAGTGACATCGGTAAAGAGTGTTCGCGCATGGTTTCGAGCAGCAACAAGTGCAGAGAGATTACCGATCGTTCCACCTTGGACAAAGACTCCCCCAGCACTTTGAGGCATACCAGCAAGATCGCTGATCCAGCGAAGTGCTTGATTTTCTGCGAAGACTGCACCTGCTCCCTCTAACCAAGAACCGCCGTAGAGGGCACTTGCTCCGACAACAAGGTCAAAGAGGTTAGCTGCCTCTGTTGGCGCAGAAGGAATGAAGGCAAGGTAGCGAGGATGATCTGTCGATATACAAGCTGGGGCAAGTACATCTTTGAATAGCGAGAGCGCCTTGCTTCCACCCAGGCCCTTTGCCGTAATGGTATTTCCAACGAGTGAATAGAGTTCTTCTGGACTCTTGGGTCCATCGAGTGGTGGATTATCTTTCAACCGAATAAGTGAGTAATCCAAAATCTCCTGGGCGAGCGCTTCAACATCTGGAGTGAACTCATGCATAGGTTTAGTCTGCCAGCAAAAATTAGGAAGCGCGCCAGCAATACCAGGCGACAACGCTCCGCATTCCTGCGAATTGATCACCCAACACGTGTAAGGCCTTTGGCTTGATCGGTTCAGCGTTCTTATGAAGGATGTCCCACCCACGTCGGACCGCCAGGTCATCGATCGGCCAGACATCGAGTCGACCCAATTGAAAGATCAGGAACATCTCAACTGTCCAACGACCGATACCGAAGAGCGGAAGTAACTCCTTGATGATCTCTTCTTCATCCATGTATGAAAAGCGCTTGAAATGTACATCGCCTGAGAGAGTCGCCTGCGTGAGCTCATCGAGAGTTCGAACCTTCGCTCCAGTTAGGCCTACTGATTGGAGCTCCTTGAGCGATAATCGCCCAACCTTCTCTGCGGTAATCGAACCTCCACATTTCTCACTGAGTCTTCCGCCGATCGTTCGGGCGGCGGCAGAACTAACCTGCTGGGCAATCACTGCTCGCACAAGTGATTGGTAATTCGTCTGCTTAGGCTTCTCTAAGCCGAAAGTGCATGGCGCATACTCTTTTATCGCACGGCCAAAGACCGGATCAATCTTTGGAATACGTCGCTTTATTGCAGCGAGCTCGTTGGCTCGATCTGTCATTGCGTCCGATGGACTTTGTGATTAGCAGCCTGAGCGATTGGTCGAATAATCATCGAATCAACATTGAAGTGATCGGGAAGCATGACTGACCATCGAATTGCTTCAGCTACATCTTCTGCGACAAGAGGTGCGGCTACACCCTTGTAAACATTTTCAGCTTTTGCTGGATCGCCAAGACGGACAAGAGAGAACTCTTCAGTCTTCACCATGCCTGGGGCGATCTCAGTAACTCGAATTGGTTCGCCATTGAGCTCTAAGCGGAGTGTGCGGGCAAGTGATGTCTCGGCATGCTTTGCTGCCACATAACTGCCACCATTTTCATATGCCGTGTGTCCGGCTGTTGATGAGATGATGACAATGTGCCCCTTGCCATTCTTTCGAAGTACTGGGGTCAACGCCTTCACAACTCGCACTGTGCCGATGACATTGACATCGTAGGTCTTTTTCCAGATTGCGGGATCTGAGTCCAAGACAGAAGATGCATCGAATGCACCACCAGCGCAGTTAATTAATACATCGAGGTTCTTCTCCGCGAACTCTGCTGCCAGAAGATCAACACTTGCTTGATCTGTTACATCTAGTGCGATGGTCGAAATCTTAGAATTCTTGGCAGCGAGCTCCTTGAGGCGATCAATTCGACGTGCAGCAGCAATGACATGAAAACCATTCTCAGCCAAGAGAAGTGCTGTGGCGGCACCGATTCCACTGCTCGCGCCTGTTACTACTGCACATCGTTCTTTACTCATGGGGCAAGCATAAGCGCGTGGACTAATTCTTGGTGCGCCCCGGTAAGACCTTTATATTCAATGGTCTCCGGGCTCATGGATCGGAGGGTTTCAGCAAATGCCGCTGCTTCATCTGGGCGACCCATAATCCAGGCGAGAGGTTCGGCTCGATTTCGAATCGTAAAGAGGATTGCTTCAGATTCAGTGCTTCGCGTGAGGGTTTGGCGCTCGGTCCTCCACCAGTATTCCTGCGGATCGCGATCCTGATGTATCGATTCAGGTTGATGAAGATCTGGCGTGGAGTGGAGTGACCAATTCTTACGCCATACCGGACGATCTGAAGTGATCTTGTCGAAGGTCGCAGTCATATAAGGCTGAAGAGCGTTGGCATAACCAGGTACTGGGGAGTGAATCCGATCGAGAGACTTCCCCATCTTCTCGGATAATTTCCACCGTGATGGAAAGAGAACTGCGCCAGCGATCAGAGTCCATTCACCATCAATTTTCTTGAGAACACAAAGATCTTCAGCTACCACACGAGTTAATTCAAGGAGGAGCTTTGGGCTGGAAAGATCAGCTTGGAAGCCAGTCTCTTGATGAGTTACTGAATCTGGAGTAAAGGAATATTCACTGGAGTGATATTCCTTGAGGTTGCGCACGATCAGACTCGCAAAGTAGTGAATCTCTGCATCATGCTCATCGAGAGCACCATAAACGACAGACTCGGCCTGTGAGATCAGAGAACTTCTTTCATAAAGTTGAGGGGCGAGATCAACACCACCTTCAAGCCATAAAGAAGGTTCAAGAGTGCGAAGGCCCATCGCTAATTTGAATGGCTTCCCGTCGGTCGGCGGGCCATAGACATAATCACTCACGCGGCAATCATCTCGAAAAGATTTGCTGAGCGCTAGGCTGACGAGGTGTTGATCCTGTTGCCGCCCAGTGAGGGAAAATCCTCTCCAGAACGCGGAAGGAAACTCAATCTCAAAAACCTCTTCGGTTCACCGGATCTCACCGATATTCGTACACAACTTTTAGAGAGCCACCCAGAGATTGACGAAACCCTCTGCCGACCTGCACATGAAATCTATAGCGGAGTTCTCTATCAGGCACTTGGTTGGGAATCGCTCTCCACTACTGCCAAGAAGCGTGGATCGGAGTCGATTCTCATTATCTCGGCGCTTATGGGAGCAATCAGGATTGATGACATCATTCCCGCCTACAAACTCAAGATAACTACCTCGCTATGGAAGAAGCCACTTACACACCTTTTGGAATCATTGGATTCAGATCTGATTATCGACTGCCGATCCTCAACATATTCCGGTGTATGGATACCACCACACCACAAGACCGTTGCTGTACGGGTCTTTCAACTCAAAGGTGGCAAAAAATCGGTTATCACACATATGTCTAAGAAGTATCGTGGCGAACTTGTTCGGCATCTACTCCAAAACTCTGCCCCTCAAACGGCTCAAGAACTCCATGCAATAGCCCGCGAGAAATTCACATGCGATCTGATTCCGGCAACTGGGATAAATCCCTCGTACCTCGATCTCCTGATAGAGAATTAAGCTTTAGCCGAGTCGCAGGTGCAGCGCTGGTCCTCTGAAAATGGCGCGAGGGCTTCTTCGATATGTTCGCCACATCCAACCCAGGTGGCCTTTAAGCATTTTTCGCACTGAATAGGGCTGCACATAGAACTACTCCTTGATCTCACTGGCTCTAGCCCCATCCTAGGTGCAAAAGGCTTGCAACCACTGATCAAAAGGGCGTTGACGCTTTAGTTGAAATTTCAACTAAATACCCCTATTGTTCACTTACACGAAATACGGTTCCCCGTAAGAAAAGTTCAATTCGCATCTACGTAAAGGAATACACATGTCAGTACTTTCAACTTTGCCAGCAGGTTCATTCGCAATTGATCCATCACACAGCCGCATTGGCTTCAGTGCACGTCACGCAATGGTGACAAAGGTTCGCGGAGCTTTCAATGAGTTCTCAGGCACCGGATCACTCGCAAATGGCGCAGGTTCAGTTAACGTTGAAATCAACGTAGCCTCAATTGATACTCGCAGCGCTGACCGCGATGGTCACCTACAGTCCCCTGACTTCTTCGATGTTGCAAACTTCCCAAAGATCACTTTCGTCTCTACATCTGTCAAGGATTCTGGTTCTTACAAGGTTGTGGTCGATGGCAACATCACCATCAAGGATGTTACAAAGCCAATTTCGATCACCTTTGAATACACAGGTGCAGCTACCGATCCATTCGGTAACGCTCGCGTCGGTTTTGAAGGCGAAGCAGAGATCAATCGTAAGGATTTCGGTCTTACATGGAACGCTGCTCTCGAGACTGGTGGATTGCTCGTCTCTGAGAACATCAAGCTTGAGTTTGAAATCTCAGCTATCGCAGCTAAGTAATAAAAGCTTCTTAAAGTGCCCTCGAGAAATCGGGGGCACTTTTTTAATCTGTGAGACCTTTTCCTTCAAATATCTTTGGCGCAGCCTTTTCGACCCGACTCACTCGCGTCACTTCTTGCTTAGCCCCCATAAAGTGGAGCACATAGCCTCGCTGGCGTCCTGGGGTGAGCTTCTTAAACGCAGGTGTGAGACCACTGATCTTCTTCATAGCCTTGAGAACTTCGTCTGGTATTTCAAAGTCAGCCGCTTTCTTGACCGGTACCTTTGCTCCAGATTCTTCAACCGCAATCGCTTCGGCGATATATCTCTTGACCACGGGTTTTAACTTCTTGAGCTCAGCCATATTTTTAAATCTGATCTGTCGCCCTGATTGAACATTCGCCGTCTGTTGAATGAGCAACTTCTCTGGATCCTTCATGATCGCAGCCTTCAAGAAGAGAATTGCGAAGTACTCCTTGAACCCATGGAGCAGAAAGACATTTTTCCCATTGAGCGTATAACAAGGCTGACCCCACTTAAGTTCCTCAGTGAGACCGCTAGAAAGAGCAATCTTTCGAAGTTCAGCCATCTCTTCCGGCCACCTCGCCTCTTTGCTGAGGGCAACATCCACACGCTTGTTCATGCGCTCAATCTATCTCAGGGGTACCGTTGCCTAATGAGCAATCTCGGTCGTCTTGCACTCGTAGGCTCGGGTGAATACCTGCCTGTTATGCAAGATTTCGAGGCGATGTTGCTCGATGCTGGAATAAGCAAAAAATACGTGCAGATTCCCACAGCCGCCGGTCGCGAGAGTGCCTCACGACTAGATTATTGGCGACAGATCGGCGCCGATCAAGCCGAACGAATTGGCGCTCAACAGATTTTTCTCCCAATCTTCAACCGCGATGATGCGATGCGTGAAGATCTGGCCGCCCAAGTTGATGGCGCTGGACTTATCTATCTGAGCGGTGGAGACCCACACTATTTGGCAAGTTCGCTGATGGGCACTCCACTCTGGGAGGCGATTGAAAGAAATTGGCGCAACGGCTCATCACTCGCAGGGTGTAGTGCAGGTGCCATGGCACTAGGTCCAGATATTCCAAATTTTAGAAAGATGAAAGCGGAGGGCAGTGCGGGGTTGAATCTCCTCCCAAAGATTCGCACTATCCCTCATTACAACAAGTTCTTTGGGTGGATTCCTGATTCAGCTGCTCAATTATTTCTTAAGGCACCCGCTCATATCACCGTTACTGGAATTGATGAAGACACTGCAATCTGGTCAGATGACCTAACGGAATGGAACGTGGTTGGCAGGGGTTCGCTCCACCTGCTGACCGGGGAGAAGCTGGGTAAGTTCCCGTACGGAAGTTCGGTCACCTTCTAGCAATCTCCGTGGAGATTACTCGGGGAAGTGGCAGGCGACTTGCGAGCCACCGATCTGCAATAGATCAGGAGCGGTTGTTCGACAGATATCCTGCGCCTTCCAGCAGCGGGTGTTGAAGACACAACCCTGAGGTGGATTAGCAGGTGAGGGTAACTCGCCATTCATGACAATGCGCTCACGCTTGCGCTCAATTTCCGGATCTGGAACTGGGACAGCTGAAAGAAGCGCCTTTGTATACGGGTGGTGCGGAGATTTAAAGAGACTCTCTGTAGGCGCAATCTCCATTACCTTGCCGAGGTACATCACTACAACACGATCAGAGATATGTTGAACGACTGAGAGATCGTGAGCGACAAATACATACGAGAGACCAAACTCGTCTTGGAGATCGTCAAGAAGATTCACAACCTGAGCTTGAATCGACACATCGAGTGCTGAGACTGGCTCATCAGCGATGATCAACTTAGGCCGGAGCGCTAACGCGCGTGCGATACCGATACGTTGGCGCTGTCCACCTGAGAACTCATGTGGGAAGCGATTGATGTGCTCCGGGTTTAGACCAACACGCTCAAGGAGCATCTGGACTTCTTTGTGAACCCCACCGACTGGTTCTACGCCATGGATCTCAAAAGGTGCAGCAATAATCTTTCCAACGGTATGTCGTGGATTAAGAGAGGCATATGGATCTTGGAAGATCATCTGCATCTGGGAGCGAAGGGCTTTGAGATCTTTTGAGGTCGCCTTTGCAAGATCCTGCCCGTCGTAGATAATCTCGCCCGCGGTTGGATCGTAAAGGCGCATGATGGTGCGGCCAGCGGTGGTCTTTCCGCAGCCCGATTCGCCCACGAGTCCCACGGTCTCGCCACGACCAACTTCGAAATCGATTCCATCAACTGCTTTGATAGTGAATTTCTTGCGGCCCATTAAGCCGGTGGAGCCTTCGAAGTGCTTCTTTAAACCTTTTACCTGCAAGATTGAGTCTGACATTAATTCGCACTCCTTTGCGCAGAGATTGCGGATACTTCAGCAAGGTTGAGGTGGCATCGAGATTGGTGATTGTCTGCCTTTGATGTCGACTCTGGACGAGTCGTAGCGCAGAGATTGCCCGGGACATGTGAAGCAAATTCGCAACGCTCACGGAAAGCGCAGCCTTGAGGAAGTGAAATCAAAGAAGGAGGTTGTCCATTAATTGTCTTGAGGCGCTTGCCATGGAACTCGTCAACACGTGGAATAGAACCTAGCAAACCGACTGTATAAGGGTGAGCTGGTCGATAGAAGACATCATCTACTGCGCCTTGTTCAACAAGACGTCCCGCATACATCACGTTGATACGGTCAGCTACTTCAGCGACCACACCCATATCGTGAGTGATGAGCAAGACTGCAGTGTTGAACTCTTTCTGCATATCCTGAATGAGTGCAAGGATTTCTGCCTGAACGGTTACATCCAGCGCAGTCGTTGGCTCATCGGCGATCAAGAGCTTCGGATTATTTACTAAAGCCATAGCGATCATCACACGTTGGCGCATACCGCCAGAGAATTGATGAGGATATTCGTCAATGCGCTTGTGAGGATCTGGGATTCCAACAAGATCGAGCATCTCGAGCGTACGTGCGCGAGCTGCCTTCTTGTCACCTTTATTGTGAAGGAGCCATGCCTCTGAAATCTGATTATTGATCGTGTAATAAGGGTGAAGCGATGACATGGGATCCTGAAAGATCATGGCCATCTGATTTCCACGTAGCTTGCGAATAACTTCTTCATCGGCACTATTGATCTCGACACTGCCAGATTCGAGGTTGAGGAAGATCTCACCATGAATCTCGGTGCGCTTCGGATTGTGCAACCCCATGATTGCCATCGAAGAAACTGACTTACCTGAACCAGATTCGCCAACGATCGCGAGGGTCTCTCCTAGATTGACAGAGAATGAGACATCATCAGTAGCGCGAACAACACCATCTTCCGTCTGGAAAGAGACAGAGAGATTCTTAACTTCGAGAAATGGCTTCATTTGATGCGCACCCTTGGATCCAAATAGGAATAAGCGATATCGACGAGCAGGTTAAAGAGAATAATGAATGTTGCAGCGAAGAGAGTTGTTCCGACGATTAAAGGTAGATCGAAATCTTGCAACACTGCCTTCAGGGATACTTCGCCCAAACCAGGTAGCTGGAAGATATTCTCGGTAATAATCGCTCCGCCCAAGAGGCCACCAAAATCAAGGCCAGCATTTGTAATCAATGGTGCGAGCGAGGTGCGAAGGTTGTGCTTGATCAAAATTCGACGCGGCGTCACGCCCTTGGCGCGAGCCGTGCGAATGAAATCCTCTGATGAAGTCTCAATGACATTGCTTCGGGTAAGTCGCGTATAGATCGCGCTAAATGCGAGTGCCAATGAGACCCAGGCAAAGATAAAGTTCTTGACAAATCCAATGGGATTGGACCAGGGCGAGATCCAGACACCTTGTGCAATCGGATCAATCCAATGAAGCATAAAGGCACCGATGTAGATGAGAAGTCCAAGGATAAAGATCGGCATCGATCCACCGATAAGAACAAAAGCTGTTGTGATCTTATCTATCCAGGTTCCGCGGAAGCGAGCTGCAAGAACACCGAGGCTAACGCCAGAGACAAACCACAAGATAAATGCACCGATTGCCAGGCTCAGTGTGTATGGGAATGCATGGGCAATAACAGATGTGACGCACTCATTATTAGGGAATGAGTATCCCAACGCTGGGGCTGGGCAATGGAATGCTGCTGCGCCCTCACCGT
>Ga0214164_1000407_pt1 | contig 28157 bp, 28 predicted proteins | sample TroBogepilimnion_13_FD_153003 | JGI IMG/M metagenome (GOLD analysis project Ga0214164, IMG submission 153003) | Freshwater microbial communities from Trout Bog Lake, WI - Practice 03JUN2009 epilimnion v4 | ecosystem: Environmental > Aquatic > Freshwater > Lake > Epilimnion/Euphotic zone ...
GCTGGTAAGCCAAACCGTAAAGACTGGTTTGACAATCTGGTCGATGAAGTGGATGAGAGGGAATTGTCCCGAATTTCAGAAGATTTGCTTAAGGGAATAAATGACGACCTTGAAAGCCGTAAAGAATGGATTGACGATAGAGCACTTGGAATCAAGCTACTTGGACTCAAGATTGAAATCCCAGGACTGGGATCAGTTGCAGATGGTGCTCCCGTCGAAGGAATGTCCAAGGTTCGGCACCCTTTGCTTCTCGAAGCTGTGCTCAGGTTCCAAGCGAATGCCCGATCCGAAATGCTACCTACAGATGGGCCAGTAAAGATTCGTGAGGACAATAACAATGCTACCCTCGACTCTGACCAACTCGCCAATGATCTTGAAAACGACATCAACCACTATCTCACTAGCACCGCGAAGGAATACTACCCCGATACGGATAGAATGCTATTCATGTTGGGCTTTGGTGGGACGTCATTCAAAAAAGTATATTTCTGCCCATTACGCAATCGCCCCGTCTCAGAATCCGTCGATGCAGACGACCTCATTGTCAACAATTCAGCCACAGACCTGACAAACGCTCGCCGCGTAACTCACCGTATTTCAATGCGGTCATCGACTGTTAAGCGGATGCAGATTCTTGGCGTTTACCGTAATACGGAATTATCCACGCCGAAAATGATTAACTTCGATGCGGCGCAGCGTGAAAAAGCCTCGCAGCAGGGCGTAATTCTTGACGTGGTGAATCCAGATGACCGCAACCGCGAAATCTTTGAGTGCTACTGCGAGTTGGATATTCAAGGCTTCGAGCATAGGCGCAAGGGCAAAGAATCCGGCTTGGAAATCCCATACCGCGTAACCATTGACGCGACTAGCCGACAAATCCTGTCCATCGTGCGTAATTACGATGAGGATACAAAAGAACTCCCCGTAGCGCGGTCGAACTTCGTCAAATACACGTTTGTCCCTGGAATGGGCTTCTATGACATCGGCTTGCTGCACATCCTTGGTAACACAACCAACGCCATAACTGCCGCTTGGCGAGAGATGCTTGATTCTGGCATGTACGCTAATTTCCCTGGATTCCTTTATGCGGATTCAGGCGCTCGGCAAAACACCAACATCTTTCGTGTTCCTCCAGGCGGTGGCGCATTGATTAAAACAGGTGGGCTACCAATCCAGCAAGCCATTATGCCGTTGCCGTACAAGGATGTTGGGCCAGGACTTATGTCGCTGGTGCAAAACATGGCTGATACGGGTCAGCGCCTTGGCGGCACGTCAGAGCAGGCCGTTGGCGAGGGCAAGCAGGACGCTCCTGTTGGTACAACGCTGGCAATGATTGACCAAGCCACTAAGGTCATGAACTCGGTGCATAAGCGGATGCACGCGGCTCAGGCTGAAGAGTTTGAATTGCTTGTGCGCTGCTTCAAAGAAAACCCTGAATCGTTCTGGCAGCAGAATCGTCGCCCTGCCCGCAAATGGGATCAGGAAACATTTACTCGTGCGCTTGGGCAGGTTGATCTGGTGCCACAGGCTGACCCCAACACAGCCAGCCAGACACAGCGCATTATGAAAATCATTGCCCTGAAACAGATACAGGCGCAAAACCCGTCTCTGTATGATCCTATTGCGATTGACACAGCGTCGCTAAAGGCGATCGGCTGGAGCAATCCAGAACAATTTATGATTCCGGCCTCTGCACAGGGTGCACCACCGCCTGAATTGCAAAAGCAAATGGCTGAAATGCAGATCAAAAAGCAAGACAGTGACACGAAAGCAAAACTTGCCGATGGGAAGTTGCAGCTTGATCAGGCTAAAGTTAAAATTGATGCAATGAAAATGCAGCAAGGTGGATTGGTTGGCGGGCAATCTGAAAAGTCAGACCATGATAAAGTTATGGATCACCATGCTTCGATTATTGCCGAACAGGAACTTGAGATCAAAAAGCAGTTGGCGGATGCAAAGTTGCTGGACAGTAAAACCAAAGTGGCGCAACTTGGTTCTGCGATGAAAAAAGACGCTATGGACAATATGGTTGATCAGCAGGAAATGCTTGCAAAGCAGCGCATTCAAATGATTGACCTAGCGCAAAACATCGCTGTGCATCCTGAATCCGAACAGGTTGTTAAACATTTGCTTGGCAACGTGGTTCCGGCTATAACTGGTGTTAAGGCTCCGGCAGAACCCGCTTTGAGGCCAATTATTGATGAGAGAGAACCTAATCAATGAGCAACGTCCTGCACACCGCCCGCAATATCAAGCCGATTAAGGTCGCTCTAGCAAGTGGTGGAACTCCAAGTCCAGAGCGCCAAGCATTTAATGCGGCGTTTGCGTTGGCTCGTGCGAAGTATCTGGCGGGGCAGGGACCGTCCACGTTTCCGTATAAGGGCGCGCTGTATGGCGTTGATGTTGCGAATAAGCCAATGCTGCAAGGCCGTGTAGGTCAGCCCGCTAATGTGCCTTTGCAACAAAATAATCTTGGTCAATCTTTTTCCGCGCCCACAGAGGATCATGCAGCGCCAATGCAACAGCCTAACAACTGGGGCGCATCGGGCTTTGGCGGCGATAAGGATGTATCACCCGCGCCTAACGCCAATGCAAGACCGCAGGGAACTGTTGCGCCAATGGCAAGCGGAAGTTTGCTGCAACGCGCTCAGGCTCATTATCAATATTTGACATCCATCGGCGCAACGCCAAACGAAGCCACAATGTTAACTAGTGCCGCCGCAGCAGAAAGCGGTTTTAATCCAAACATATGGCACGATAATAATAATGGTTATGGAATGTATGGTCACAATCTTAACCGCCTTGATATGCGTGGAATGAGTGCTCAAGAACAAGCAGCCGCCGCATTGGATGAATTGCGCAACCGCCCTGAAGGCAAGCTGGTTAATAGCACCAATGACCCGACACAATTAACTATTGCTCAAATGCGGTATGAGCGTCCTAAGGGTTGGACGCCACAGGCTCCGCAAAACGGTTCTCAGTGGGGAAACCGTTTGGCATACACCAAGCAATTTAGTGGGTTTGGTCAGCAAGATGCTAGCGCGTCAAATCCCGCACTCACCGCAACCAATACGGGGCCAGCGCCTTTTTATGGTGATTTGCCACCATCTCCGGCCAATGTTCCTTTGCCGCCTGTTCGTCCTGCATCATTTGATCAATCGCCACCACTAGCTAGTGGATTGCCTTCTGCTCCAGCGCCAGGGACTCGTGGATTGTCTTTTGCACCCGCTGAGGATGATCAGGCTCTTGCTAATAACTGGGCACAGATGCACACTCAAGTTGGCGCAAATGTTCCTGCTGAGGATTATGAAGCCCCGTCATTTGGTGAAGGAATTACGCCCTCATCATATGAGGTAAAGCCAAACGCTGACGAAGCCGCAATGAAAGCAATGGAAGATGACCTTGCGGCTCATAAACAGGGCATGGGCGCTGATAGCCTTTGGGAAGCCAACAAAGACAGTTATGCCGATGGCGGTGAGGTTGATCAGGAGCCTATTAACGCCTACCACGGATCGCCGCACTACATTGGTGAAGAAGGATTTCAAGACAAGGCTATCGGCACCGGTGAGGGCGCGCAGGATTATGGTCATGGGCATTATTTAGCTGAAGCAGAGCCAACTGCTAATGAATATAAAGGTGAAAATGGCCACATGTATCAGGTTGCCATTCATGCACACCCTGACCACTTTTTAGATTGGGATAAGGATGTATCAGAACAACATCCTCATATCCTTAACGCGATAACTAACCTTATTCCAAAAGATGAAGAGCGCAGAGGCGGGTTGCGCGAGTTTTCTGAAAATCCAGACGATTATGCAGGTGGTGCAATCATTCACTATTTGCATGAGGCATATGGTCCTAAAAAAACGTCTGATATGTTGCATGGTGTAGGCATAAAAGGAATAAAATACCTTGACGCTGTCAGCCGTGTCGCTGGCAAGGGCACCCACAACTACGTTGTCTTTGACCCAAAAGACATAGAAATCATGCGTCGCTACGCACAAGGCGGAGATGTTTCAGCTTGGCACCCTAATCATCCATTGTTCGGTAAAGCACAAGGCGGTGAGGTTAACCGAAACGTAAATTCACTTGGATTATATTCTGAGGGTGCAGACATTGCATCTCAAGCAAAACAACCAGAACAAACACCGCAGCAATGGCAACAATATCTAAGCACTCGTGTCAAACCAGACGAAATGAGATGGTCAGGCGTGGGTGATATGCTGGCAAGCGGTTCTGGTAAATTGCATAAAGATGACGTAGCTGAAGCGTTTGATCATTCTAACATGAATGATTATCAAGAAAATGTGTATCGCGGCATGAACGCACCCCATGCAAGATACCAATTAGCTGGCCCAAAAGAAAATTATCGGGAAGTTGTTCTTCAACATAAACCTGAAGAAGAGAAATTTGCGGCCAGAGGTCATTATTCAGATAGTAACCCATTGCTTCACATTCGTATGAGTGACCGACCGCATCCAGAAGGCGGAAAAATTTTGCATGTAGAAGAACTGCAATCCGATTGGGGCCAGAAAGGTCGTCAAAAAGGTTTTAAAGATCAATCTCTTCAAAAAGAGTATGAGGATGCTTTTGAAAAATGGGAAAAAGCTAGTGATACATATTGGCCTATTTATGAAAAAGAAACAGAACAATTTTATCACCTCCATTGGAATGATCCGTTACGTTCAAATCTTATTAAACCATACTTTGAAAAATATAATTTAGCTATGGAGCCATTTATAAATGCTAAAATTGCAGCAGAAGAAAAATTAAAAACACAAAAAAATAAAATTTCACCTGCTCCTCATGTTGAGGATACAAACAAATGGGTTGATCTTGGTTTAAAACGTATTTTGGCAGAGGCGGCAAAGGGGGACTATCGCGGTATTTCATTTACTTCAGGCGGGTCGCAAGCAGCTAGGTGGAACAATGAAGAAGGATTAATTAAACCTTATGATGAAACAATTCCATCGCGTATGCAAAAATTGATGAACCAGCACGATTCATCAAATCAGTTTCAAAAATATGCTATTCCTTTCACTGAAGAAGATAAGTTTTTTTCACATTATATTCCAATGAGTGATGAGGCTGCTGATTCAATTCAAAAAGGACAGAAACGATTTAAACGCGGCGGTTACATTCCGCATCATAACCCCATTGTCGAGCAAGCGCTCAACAAAACTAGCATCGCACCGCTCGATGTTATGTCCCTCGTTAAGCGGTCACGGGGACGCCCGTAAACTCTGGAGTTAAACGCATGTCCGAAGAATCCAAAAAAGCCCGCGAGGCTATGAAAAGTAAAGCAAAACGCCTAGCTAGTGCAGACCCGCATCAGAAAGTTGATAGTTCCACATGGACACCTGGCGAACCAATAAACGCTGACATCAAAACTGGCATGCGCCCGATTAGCAAGCGAGCCTTTAAAAAAGGCGGTAAGGTTTTAGGTCATGCCGAAGGACACAAATCAGAACACCGCGCAGATCGTAAGCCCCGCAAAGAAGGCGGCAAAGCCATGTCGGTTGATGGTTTTCTTAACCGCGATCAGAAAATGGCTAATGAAGAACGTGACGGCATTAAACACATTGGCGGCCTGAAAGCTGGCGGTCGTGCGGAGAAATGCGGCGGAGGTCGTACTCCTAAGTTCGGCGGTGGACCAATCGGCAGCAATCCTTTGTCCGATCAGGCACGAATGATGGGTCAGGCAGCTGGTATGCGTAAGCATGGCGGTAAAGCTGAACATTCCGATGTTGCTGAAGATAAAAAACTTATCAAAAAAATGGTTAAGCCAGAGGCGCGTACAGGTAGAAAACACGGCGGCAATGTATTCTCTGGCGATTCTTTGACAAAGATACCAGGTGCTGTTGGTGGCCGTTCGGCCCATGCTCATGGTGGCAAAGCCAAAGGCAAGACCAACATTAACATTATTATCAGTTCTGGTCGTAAAGATGGCGCTGAGGGCATTCCTCCAAATGCACCAGTTAATCCACCACGTCCCCCTGCGGTTCCCATGCCTATGCCAATGCCTCCAGCGGGCGGCGGAATGCCAATGGGTGCGGCTCCTCCTATGGGCGGCGCTATGCCTCCACAGATGCCTCGTAAATCAGGCGGTCGCACAAATTACCCAATCCGTGATGGTGCGGGTGGCGGTGAAGGCCGTTTAGAAAAGATTAAGGCATACGGCCCGTAACAAGTTTCCCCGCGCATTGTCTCTCCCAGTGCGCGGGTGAGAGCAGGCCGGACGTTCCCTCCGCGTCCGGCCACGCACTTCTTTATGAGGGATAGGAAGTTAAATGCTAACAACTACAAGTTATTTAGTTGATGAGATCAATAAATCCATCAATGAGAAATGCGAAGAAATTGCCAACAACCTAGCGAGGGGTTGCGCGTCTTCACATGAGCAGTATCGACATCTGTGCGGAATCGTTACTGGACTTCAGCAAGCCCTAGAAATTGTCGATGAGGCAAAAAATAGGGCTGACCGCACAATCTCTGGCAAATGAGGGAAAAGCCATGCCACCAATGATTATGAATCACGAAGTAGACCCAAAAGAAAAGTTGCATAAAGAAATTGGAGATTTGTCAAATATCCATATTTTTAATAATCAGCTTTTAATTGCCTTATATATTCGGCCGAAAGTGACAAAAAGCGGTATTTATTTGACTGATAAAACAGTTGATGAGGATATTTACCAATCAAAAGTAGGTCTTTTGGTCAAAAAAGGCAAAAGCGCATTTAATGATGGCACGGGAACTTGGTTTGATGGCGAAACCTTTGAGATTGGCGATTGGTTAATCTCTCGCCCGTCCGATGGTTGGACAATTACAATCAATAATGTGCCATGCCGCATCATTGATGACGTAAATATCAAGGGTCGCACTGACCATCCAGATAAAATTTGGTAAGGGGAAATAATATGGCACGTGCAAAAGATATTGAATTGCCGGAAGATGACTTCAAGGTTGAACTTGAACCATTGGAAAGCGAAAAACAAGAAGAAATAGTCGTTGAAAAGGCTGATCCTCCTAAAAAGCAGCCTGAATTGTCAGTCGATGATGGTATTCAGGCTTTAAAAAAAGAGCTTGAAGCAGAACGCCAGGCGCGATTTGCAGCAGAGCGCAATGCTCAAGAGGCAACAAATCGTGTTAATCAGGCAAAGGGCGAGGTTGATGATACCAATCTTAAACTAATCGACAATGCGATTGATACTGTAAAACGCAACGAACAAATTATGAAGCAAAACCTTCGTTTGGCGTTTGCAGAGCAGGACGTTGACCGAATTGCTGAGATTCAAAGTGAAATTGCAACGGCTGCATTGAATAAATTGCAGCTTGAGCAAGGCCGTGTGGCTTATGAAAAGCAAATGCGCGAAGCCCCAAAACAGCAGCCTGTCCAACAGAATGATCCTGTCGAGGCTCTGGCTAGTACTCTTAGTCCGCGCTCTGCGGATTGGGTTCGCCGCCATCCAGAATATGCACGAGACCCGCGCTTGTTTAAGAAAATGGTTGCAGCGCATGAAATGGCCGCCGCTGATAACATTGAGTTTGATACTGATGAGTATTTTAGCACTATTGAACGGTCATTAAACATTAGAAACACCCCAAATGAAGAACAGGAGTCACCATTGTCATCTGCATCTAACCCAACTTCGCAGCGGCAACGGACAGCTCCGCCCTCTGCACCCGTGTCTCGGACTTCAACAAATAATTCCGGCACTAAACCAAATATTGTTCGCCTTTCGGCGAATGAACGTGAAATGGCCTCAATGATGGGCATGACTGATCAGGAATATGCCCGCAATAAAGTTGCATTGATTAAAGAAGGGAAATTGAACTAATGGCACCTAGAGAAATGCGCCCCTCAATTCGTGAGGATGATCCACGCGCAGCCGCAAAACGCCGCGCCGCTGAAATTCTTGGAACTGGAGCAGACTTCGATGCTGATGGTGTTGATGACTTTGCTGTTCCGGCTCCCCCCGATGGCTGGTCATACGAGTGGAAGCGGTTTTCTTCTATGAATATGGAGGATCGCTCGCATCAAAACCATGTTAAGAGCACAGGCTGGCAGCCCGTTCCTGCAACACGGCACCCTGAGATGATGGAAGCCGGAGCCACAGGCGCAATCGAGCGCAAAGGCATGATGCTTATGGAGCGTCCAGAGGAAATCACCAATATGGTGAAGGAACGCGAATATCGCAAAGCCCGTAATGAGGTTACTCATAAAGAGCAGCAGCTTAAAGCAAGCGAGCCTTTGTTTGCTGGCCGCGCTGATTCACGCGTTCGTGCTAAGGTTGGCAAAAGCTATGAGCCATTGATTATTCCTGAAGAATAATGCTTGACGCCTTTTAGTGTGTTTGGTAGTATTTATGTGCTTAATATCCACACTACCAGCTGGTCGCCTTTTTTAAGGCGGCCTTTTTTTTGTTTGACAACAATTTATTTTTATGATTATTGTAAAAACATTCTTCTCCAGGTGTAGAAGATAAACCGATTTTTCCCGTTTCATAGATTCGCCCCAGGTGCGCGATGATGGAAACTCTCTGAAAGGAGAATCCCGTCATGGCCAACATTTTTGCGCCCAACGGTTTTTCGCAGTATCAGGGCACAGGTTCTGTTCCTACTTATGAACAGACTCAGCTTGCTATCGCTTCCGGCAATACGACTCCAATTTTCTTCGGTGATCCCGTAGTACAGGCAACCAATACCACTGGTATAGGCACTGGCTACATCACTCAGGCTTACGGCCCAGTCACTTTGACTGTTGCTGCAACCGCCCTCACTACCAGCGCCGCTGGTACGCTGACCGTGACTTTCTCGGCTGGCACATCGACCTCTGGTAACTTACCTTCTTCGTGGGCACCCCCAGTTGGCTCGGTCATCACCATCACTGGCTCAACCACTGCATCTGGCGTAAACCTGAACGGCACCTATCAGGTGACTTCGGCTTCTACCACGACTGCTGTGTGCGCTTCCTACGGCCCACAGACCCCAAGCGCCACTTCGACCGCTTCTGGTACTGTTACCGTGTATGTGCCAATCGCTGGTGTGTTCGCTGGCTGCAAGTACCTTGGTACAGCAATCAAGTATCCGAACTTTAACAACTACTGGCCTGGCTCTGGCTCCAACGGCGATGTGACTGCATATGTTGTTACTGATCCGAATGCTCAGTTCATTGTGCAAACTGCAAACTCCAACACCACTGCCACCGCAGTTGGTCTTGCAAACGTTGGTCAGAACATCTCGTTCAACTACAACGACTACACATCAACTGGTGAAGCTAACGGCAACACTGCCAATGGTCTATCGACTTTCTTTGCTGATCAGTACTCGCTGATTGCAAACTCAGGCGCTGGTTCTGCTTCCAACAACTATTTGCCTTTCCGCATTATTGCTCTTGCGAACTATGTGCCTGGTGCTACCAGCCCACTTGCTTCCGTAAACGGCAATGATTCCACCACAGCATACAACAAGATCGTTGTTGGGTTTAATAACTCAATGCAGCGCGTTCTTGCTGGCATCTAATAGGAGTATAGGACCATGGCTGTAAATCTTTCAGCAATTAAAGACCTTCTCCTCCCAGGCTTGCGTGGGGTTGAAGGCAAATACGAGCAGATTCCTTCTCAGTATGACAAAATTTTCACTAAGCACGACTCTAAGATGGCTTTCGAACGTACCGCAGAAATGCGCTACCTCGGTCTTGCCCAGCTTAAGAGCGAAGGCGGCCAGACTGCTTTCGATAACGGCGCTGGTGAACGTTACATCTACAATCAGGAACATAACGAAATCGGTCTTGGTTATGCCATCACCCGCAAGGCGATTGACGATAACCTTTACAAGACCCAGTTTACGCCCTCGAACCTCGGCCTTATGGAATCTTTCCATCAGACCAAGGAAATCTACGGCGCTTCGATCCTGAACACCGCAAGCACCTACAACACCGCAGTCAACGGCGATGGCGTAGCACTTTGCTCCACGGCTCACCCGATTGATGGTGGAACGATTGCCAACACTCCAACCACTCAGGTTGATTTGAACGAAGCTACCCTGCTAAATGCAATGGTTGCCATTCGTACAAACTTCCGCGATCAGGCTGGTCTGAAAATTATGTCTCGTGGCCGCAAATTGATTATTCCTCCGGCTCTTGAGCCAGTTGCAATTCGTTTGACCAAGACTGAATTGCGCCCAGGCACCGCAGATAATGATGTCAACGCCATTTTGACCACCGCCGGCGGCTTGCCAGATGGTTATCTGACCAACGACTTCTTGACATCTGCATATGCTTGGTTCTTGCTGACCAACATCGACGGTCTGTCGTATATGGAACGCATTAAGTTCGAGACCGACCTTCAGGTTGATTTCGTGACTGACAACTTGCTGGTCAAGGGCTATGAGCGCTACAGCTTCGGTTATTATAACTGGCGCGCAATTTATGGCTCATTCCCAACCTCGTAAAAAGGAATAAGTCATGGCTACGACCATAAACGACACACAGCCTGGGTTTTATCCCAATCCGAATGGCAGCCCAGTACAGCCTGGAGTTGCCTTCACGGGGCCAATCTTCGTTGGTAACGTTCTTACCAGTGACGGAACAGGCAACCTTGCCGCGCTTGGTGGTTCGATTGGTACGCAGAATACTGGCTATGTAGTGATGTCTCAGAGCGAGCCAATCACTCAGGCCAGTGGTCTGACATCAATTACGCTTCCTGCTCAAAGCCAGATCATCGGCATGTATCTGATGGTCACTACGGCTTGGACTGGTAGTTCTACCACTCTCGGTATTGGTGCAACAGCGGGCACATCTGCTGCGACCGCCTTTACAACTGCTGGCGCTGTCGCTGGCGGCACAAAAGGGTTGATCACGATTGTTCCTGGCACTGCAACCGCACAGATTGCAAACTGGGACAATATCAGCAACGCCACTTTCCAAACGGGTGGCCCAACTGATGTACAGCTTCTTGTTACCTCCACCAATACTGGCTCGGGCGTAGGCACATTGACTGTGACTTACGTTCAGGGCATCAACCTCGCCTCGTAAGGAGACCTATTATGAAGGGTCATAAAGCACATCATCACGCAGAACACGGCCATCATGGCGTTGTTCACAAGGGCGTCCATCACCATCACCCCCGCGCTGCCCATGCAAAGGGCGGCAAGGCTGGCGAAGGTATTGAGGGCGTTATGGATCATGACGAAGCCCCAAAGGAAGTATATGCTGGCGCAGGCTCGCATGTAGTCCATGAGGCTGAAGAGCATAAGCGCGGCGGCAAAGCCAAGAAGAAGAAGATTCATCTTGGTCACGCTGAAGGCCACAAGTCTGAGCATCGCGCAGACCGCAAGCCTCGCAAGTCCGGTGGACGCGCTGGTTCAAACATGAACCCGCTTTCGTCTGCACATCACGGCATGGAGCCTAAAGGCCGCCATGAAAAAGAAATCGACTAATATCAAGCGGGGAGCTTCGGCTCCCCTCTTTACCATTTGGAGGCTTTAATGACCGCAGCATGGACACGATCTGAGGGAAAGTCTCCCACTGGTGGCTTAAATGAAAAGGGCAGGCAATCTGCTCGTGCTGAAGGCCACAATTTAAAAGCCCCCACAAAAGATTCCGATAACCCTCGACACAAATCATTTTGCGAGCGAATGACTGGTATGAAGCGCAAGCTCACTGGTGCAGCCGCCGCAGCCGATCCTGATAGCAGGATTAACAAATCACTTAAAAAGTGGGGATGCTAATTATGGCAACTATTCAGCAAACTGGCATCATTGTTGATTCCATTACACGAAATGGGAAATATGAACCATTTGAGCTTCAAGTTGCTCGCGGTCTTATTACATATCATTCCGTAGTCAATGTTTTTGGGTATCAATCAGCATTAACGGCTGCGGTTGCACCAACAACTGCCCCCATTGCAGTTTGGGAAAGCAATGCAGCTTATGTTTTTCCAACAACTGCACAGCAAATGGTTCTTGCTAGCGGATCGGCATCCGATGCGGGTTTAACAATTACTATCAATGGACTTGATGCAAGCTACAACATTCTTTCCGAATCTATTACATTTACGGCAGGGAATTATACGGGCGCAACAACTGTTAATAGCTATTTGCGTATCAATAGCATTATTACCACATCCGACACCACATCTCCTGGCACAGTTAATGTCGGATTGATTACGTTGAAAAATATTGCCGGAACAGTAACTTACGCTCAAATAGCCATTGGTGTTGGCAAAAGCCAAATGTCAATTTATACAGTTCCAAACAATTATAGTTTCAATTTAAACCGTGCCAATGTGTTTACAAGTCAAGCATATACAGTGGCTGGAAATTCCTTGTATCGAGTATTTTCAACAAATAATAATACAGGTGCAGCCCTTGCAGTGATTCAGTCTCCATTTGTTGGAAACTTCTCTGTTCTAAGAGAATATCCATTTTATTATCCACCAAAAACGGACATTCAGTGGCAAGTTGGAACAAACGTCACTAGCATTGCAGTTGGTGTTAATATTGAAGGCGTATTGGTTGCTGTTGATGGCACTCTTTAAGGAGATAAGCCATGACAACCAGCCAAACATACAGCTTTAATCCCTCGCTTGGCGAACTTGTTTTGTACGCATACAATCTATGCGACATCAGAAACACGTCACTCGCCCAAGAGCACATGGAAGCGGCTCGTATGGCAACAAACATGCTGTTGTCTCGCTGGAGCAATCAGGGTGTCAATCTATGGGCTGTTGATTTACAAACTGTAACGCTGGTTCAAGGCCAAACTCAATATGTTGTGCCGGATAACACGGTTATGGTGCTGGATGCTTATGTTACCATCAATAATGGTACATCTTCACAGCCGATTGATCGCATAATCCTGCCAGTGAGCCGCACAGAATATGCCTCATATCCAAACAAAGAGCAGCAGGGCTTTCCGACTGTGTTCTGGTTTGACCGATTGATCGGTAGCAGCCGTTCAACAGGTTCGGCCAGCCCTACAATGTACTTATGGCCTGTTCCAGACGGAACAAGTGCTCAGACATTAAGCTATTATCGCGTCCGGCAAATTCAGGATAGTAACTTAACCAATGGACAAACTGTAGAAATACCATTTTTATGGCTTGAGGCTTTTGCTTATGCCTTGGCTGTTCGGCTTGCAACCATTTGGAATCCTGCCAAACTGCAAATTCTTAAGCCGATGGCTGATGAATCTTATGAAATTGCTGCAATGCAAAACATTGAACAAGCACAACAATACATCTCCCCTCAAGTGCAGGGGTATTTTAGATGAGGCCACACGGTAGAGCTTCAGTATCGTCGCGCAACCCGCAAGCCTTTGGTATTTGCGACCGCTGCGGTATGCTCTACAATCATGTGCGCCTCCAATGGCAGTTCGACTATGCAGGGGCTGGCTTGATCAACAAGCGCATTCTTGTATGTAACCCTTGCAATGACGTTCCGCAAAATCAAGCCCGCGCAATCATTGTCCCAGCCGATCCTGTGCCAATTCAAAATCCCCGCATTCAGGATTATGTTGCGGCGGCAACGGATGACGTGGTTATTTCCGCGCCAACAGTTTATGATCCCACAACTGGCATTCCAATTCCATCAACTACAACGATTGTGCTGGAAGATGGCGTGACGCAAGTAACAACGCAAGTGCTTGGAAAGCCCAATGGATTGGCTCAGGGCGCAATCATGCCGTTAATTAACAATGTCTCTTATGATGTTGTGCTGAATCCATTGTCTGTTTCATCCTTTGGCACAAGCACAATAACAGTGACGTTTTCATCTCCGCATGGCCTTGCTACAAATGATCAAATTGCCGTTGAAGGTCTATCAAATAATTTGGCAAACGGGTTCTATTCCGTTACAGTTACTTCAGCGATTGCCTTTACATATCAGGTTAATGCGGCGGTTCCTGCATCTGGATTATTGCAGGGCACAACATTGATGGTTACAGGGCTTGCTGGCCTTCCTTACAATTATGCTCAAATACCGCTTACTGGGGTTTAAGAAATGGCAAATACTACCATCACGAATCTTCCCACGGTAACGGCACTCAATGGTACTGAGCCTCTACTTGGCGTTCAATCCAGCGCGTCCGTACAAATTACAACGGGGCAGATTGCGTCTTTGGCAGCAGGATTGGGTGGGAATCTTCCGTTCACAGTCAGTGTTGGCGGTACAGGTGACACGACATTCACTCAGTATGCACTTTTATTCGGCAATGGCACCAATCCTATAGGTGTTGTAACGCCGCCCGCAGGAACCAACTATGTCCTCGTGGCAAGCGCTGGTGGCGCTCCAGCATGGCAAGCTACGATTCCAGTGACCGCTGGTGTTGATAGCATTAGCTTCGGATCCACTGGCCTTACGCCATCATCTGCACAGGCGGGTGTTGTTACAGTAGCCGGAACACTTGTTGCATCGAATGGCGGAACAGGGCAGTCATCCTACACAATCGGAGATGTTCTTTATGCTTCATCTACTACAGCTCTTTCCCGATTGGCAGACGTTGCAACTGGTTCTGTTCTTATTTCTGGGGGCGTCGGGGTTGCTCCTAGCTATTCATCTTCTCCGACTTTGTCTGGAACGGTAACGGCTTCAAAATTTATTGCCAATACCACAATAACTGGATCATTGACGCAGGGTGCATTTGCATACGGCACTTTGCCATACAGCGACATTGAAATTTATGCGTCATACCAGACCAACGTAAACAATTATTCGCAAATCATTTTGCACAATAGTAGTTCAGGAACTGCTGCATCATCTGACGTTATTGTTGGCAATAATAATACGACCGCCACAACATACTACGGCGATTTCGGCATGAACTCGTCTGGTTTTACGGGTTCCGGCGCATTCAATGCTGCAAATGCCGTATTCCTTTCTGCTACATCCGGCGATATTGCCATTGGCACAACGACCAGCAATGCCATTCACTTTGTTGTCAATAACGGCACAACTGATGCAGCTACAATCTCCAGCGCTGGCGTTTTCTCGCTTGGCACAGCATTGGCAGTCGGTTCAGGTGGAACAGGCCAATCATCAAACTGGACACAGTGGGGTGCAATATATGCCTCGACCACAGGCGCTTTGTCGTCAACCGCCGCTGGTGTTACAGGCCAGGTTCTAATCGGCAACACTGGCGCAGCGCCAACATGGGCGACAATTTCAACATCGCTTGTTTCGTCATTCAGCGCAGGAACAACTGGTTTAACGCCATCATCTGCAACAACTGGCGCAATAACGCTAGCTGGAACACTTGTAGCGGCTAATGGTGGAACGGGGCAGAACACATACGTCATTGGAGACCTGCTTTATGCCTCTACGACTACGGCTCTATCTCGTCTTGCGGATGTTGCGACTGGCTCTATCCTTATTTCTGGCGGTGTCGGTGTTGCTCCATCTTGGGGTCTTGCTACTTCGGTTGCCGTAACTTCGCTTACCTTCGGCACAACTGGCCTAACACCTTCAACGGCAACTCAGGGCGCTATTACTGTCGCTGGAACGCTCGTGGCGGCGAATGGTGGCACTGGACAAAATACCTATGCAGTTGGTGATTTGCTCTATGCTTCCACCACAACGGCTCTCTCGCGCCTCGCAGACGTGGCTACGGGCTCAATCCTTATCTCAGGCGGCGTTGGTGTTGCACCTTCATGGGGCTTGGCGACTTCTGTAGCCGTTACATCCATCAGCTTTGGTACAACTGGCCTAACGCCTTCAGCAGCCACGCAAGGCGCTGTAACAGTCGCTGGTACGTTGGTTGCTGCCAACGGCGGAACAGGACAAAACACTTATGTTGTTGGTGATTTGCTTTATGCTTCGACCACGACCGCATTGTCCCGTTTGGCTGATGTTGCAACTGGTTCTGTATTGGTGTCTGGCGGTACTGGTGTTGCTCCGGCATATTCATCTACGCCTACGGTTGCTTCGCTTACTGCCACGACAAGTGTTCTGTCCTCTGGGGCGGGCGGTGTTGGTTATTCCACGGGTGCGGGCGGCGCGGTTACGCAGGGTACATCCCGCATAACTGGTGTGACACTGAGCAAAACTACTGGCGCAATCACCATGTTTACGGCGGCAGGATCGGCCACACCCGCATCATTCACTGTTACAAATACAACTGTCGCCGCAACCGATGTAATCGTTTTGAACATTAAAAGCGGTGCGTCAAACACATATGTCTTGAGTGTCACCACTGTCGCGGCTGGCTCATTTAACATTACATTCTACACAACAGGCGGCGTAGCATCCGACACCCCAATTATCAACTTTGCAGTTATCAAGGGAGTGACAGCATAACATGGCTTTCACCTTCAACTGGACAGTCAACAACATGACCTCATATCCACAAGCGGCTGGGTATGAGAATGTTGTCGTGAAGGTAAATTGGTCATGTGACTGCACTGACGGCACATATAATAATGCCATTGTTGGCAATACAGAAGTTGTTTTAGATAATTCTGGCACTTACACGCCATACGCTGATTTAACACAAAGCCAAGTTATTGGCTGGGTGCAGAGCGCTCTCGGCACTCAAGAAGTGGCCACAACTCAGAATCTCGCAGCAGAACAGCTTGCGGCTAAATTTTATATCCCGACAATCCTTCCAAATCCGTGGGCATAACGATGATGCTTGATACTCAAACCATTGTGGACGTTCTCGCTGTTGCTGCCTTTGGCATAATCGGCTATTTTTATAAACAGCACGATCAAAACATGAAGGATATGGCTGATAGCATTCATGCTATTAAAGTGGACTTGCCAACAAATTACGTCCGAAAGGACGAACTCTCTGTCCATCTGGGGCGGATTGAAGCAATGCTTAACAAGATATTCGATAAACTTGACAATAAGGTGGACAAATGAGCACGACCTCCCCGAATAAGCTCATCGTTGAGCCAGCCTACGGCGATGCAAGCTGGAACACTCCACTCAATGCTAACCTTGTAACGCTTGATCAGGCGCTGGGTTCATCGTTCACAGTGTCAGTTGGCACAGGCGGCACGACAACTCTGACGTCATCGACTCCGGCATCGGGCGGCGTGTATTGGTACACAGCGCAACAGCTTTTGCTTTCGCCCACTGGAAACTTAACATCTAACGTCATTGTCACCATCCCCACGACTCTTGGTGCAGGAACTATGGGCGGCGCTTGGATTGTGCTGAATAACTTAACATCTGCACAGCAAGGTTCCTATACAGTTACTTTTCAAACGGCAACGGGAACAGGCGTAACAATAGCGCAGGGCACCGCTGCTTATGTGTTTTCTAATGGCACAAATGTCTATTATGCTGATAATAATTCGGCTTCATTGATTAGTTTTACCAATCCTACGTTTAGCGGGACTGTTTTAGTAGCTGGAACAACGAGCGTTACGGCTGGTTCATTTACCGTTGGACAAGCCTATACAATTCAATCAATAGGCTCCACGAACTTCACTTTAATTGGTGCCGCATCTAACACTATTGGGTTGGCCTTTGTTGCTACGGGCGTGGGTTCTGGCACTGGAACGGCATTAGTTGCTAGCGCTGCATTAAATGTTGGAGGTTCGATCTCGCCCACTGGTGTTATTACGCCGCGCATTCAGGCAATTACAACTGCAACAACAATTACGCCAACATCTGCCACAGCCGATATTTACGAAGTGACAGCATTGGCGTCAAATACGACCATTGCTATTCCGTCTGGCTCTCCTGTTGACGGGCAAAAATTGACATTGCGATTTACGTCAAACGGAACAGGCGGCTGGACATTTACATGGACAACAAGCGCGGGCGGTTATCGTGTTATCGGCACGACATTGCCAACTACGATTGTCGCAAGCAAAACAATTTATGTGGGCTGCATTTACAATAGTGCGGCAGCTTTTTGGGATGTTGTAGCCGTTGGAGTACAAATTTAATGGCAACCATTCAAATATTTCTCACTTCTGGATCATCTTGGGCAGTTCCATCTGATTGGAATCCCGCAAATAATACTATTGAAGTTATCGGTGCTTCAGGTGCATCGGGCGGGGGAAATGGTGGGTCTGGTGGCGGTGCGGGCGCTGGAGCATATTCAAAAGTATCAAATATATATTTATCTGGAAACGTATCGTATTCCGTTGGAACTGGAGGAACTCCTACTGCAACTTTAGGCGGAGACGGTGGCAATACTTGGTTTAATGGAACATCTTTATCTTCTGCAAGTGTTAGTGCTGAAGGAGGAAAAGGAGGATCTGGTGGTCCAAGTGGCGCGTCTGGTACGGGTGGATTGGCTGCAAACGGCATTGGAACAACAAAATATTCCGGTGGTAATGGTTCGGCTGGTGTATTTGGTAGCTATTCTGGCGCTGGTGGTGGAGCCGCAGGACTAAATGGCGCTGGTGGCAATGCAGTAACTACAACTGGCGGTTCTGCCGATAATGGCACACTTGCTGGTGGCCTAGCAAATGCAGTTGGCAAAAATGGTACAGAATGGACTGCAAGTTACGGAAGCGGTTCTGGCGGAGGCGGACTTACAGGTGCTGCAGCCCCTGGAAAAGCAGGTGGTATTTATGGCGGCGCTCCAAGTGGTACAGCATCTAATTATGCCGGAAATGGTATTACTGGCACACAAGGCTTGATCGTTATTACTTATACACCATCTCCATCTTCTAACACATTCTTTCTGATGTTCTAATATGTTAAAACTGCTCAAACACCTTTTTACTGGAGCCGATAACCAAACTTGGGATATTGGCCGCATTTTATGGGCAAAAATGTGTTTGGTTTATTGCAGCGTATCCATGTGGCACACATACCATTCCGGCGCGTTTGATCCGCAAGCGTGGGCAATCGGTGCAGGGACAATTCTCGCGGCGGGCGGCGGAAGCCTTGCGCTAAAAGCAAAAACGGAGCCTCAAAATGTTTCTGTTCAATCCAATAATTAAATACATCGCTATCGCATCTGCACTCATTCTTGGATATAGTTTCTGGGCAATTCACGAGCGCAATATTGGCTATCAAAAAGCCAAAGATGCAATAATGGCTGAATCCATAAAGCATCAAAACAAAGTTGATGAAACAGCCAAAATCATTGAAGAAAAAGACAGCCAAATAAACGACCCTGCAAGTCAACTACAGAAATTCTGGAGCGAGCCATGAAAAAATATCTTTTATGCTTTTTTCTTGCTGGTTGTGTAGGCGATAAGCCCGACATTCAATTTACTGATACGTCCTGCACATGGGTTAAGCCAATTTATGTCAATAAACAGGACAAACTGACTGAAAAAACTTCTGTTCAAATTCTTGCACACGATGACAAATGGCAAAGATTCTGCGGGAGCAAAAAATGAATAGCAATTTCGAGCAGTCACTTGCCTTTGTCCTCAAAGAAGAGGGCGGCTTCGTCAATGATTCGCACGATCCTGGCGGTGCAACAAACATGGGCGTAACACTCAATACATGGGAATCATGGACAGGCGAAAATGTCAGTGTTGATGACATGAAAAACCTAACAGTTTCTGATGTTGTGCCTGTTTACAAAAAGAATTACTGGGATGCAATCAAAGGCGATTCATTGCCGATTGGCGTTGATTATTGCCTGTTTGATTATGCGGTAAATTCCGGCACTCATAAGGCTTGTATGGCTGTGCAAGATTGCGTTGATGTTGCCTCAGACGGCATATTAGGCGCTATTTCAATGGCTGCAATCAATGCTATGAATCCGATTGATTTAATTAACAAAATCAGCGATAATCGACTTGCCTTTCTGCGGCGTCTGTCAACGTGGCAATATTACGGCACCGGATGGACAAATCGAGTTGAATTTGTTCGGAAAAACGCCATAAAAATGGCCTCTTGAGGTGATTAAATGAGTTTAACTTACACCTCATACATCAATCAAATTGCAACAATGGCAGTTATTCCTGTAACTGACCCTAATTTCACAGCTATTATTCCGTCAATGATTGATTACGCTGAACTTAGGATTCAGCGCGATCTTGACCTTTTTGCTGGACAGACAACAAATAGCGCTTACACACTCACCGCTGGCACCGCCACAGTTAATTTACAGGACACTGACTTCATCACCATTCAATCGGTATCCTTATCTAGCACAACGCCACACACGCCATTGCTGCCCACAACAAAAGAATATTTGCAGTATGTGTATCCTATAGGCTCCACATCGGCTGCACCGCAATATTTTGCCATGTACACAAGCAATGTGGTTGCCACTCAAGGCGGCGGGGCATCCGTCAATGGGCTTCCGACAATTTCAATCCGTGTTGGTCCAATACCCGATCTTGCATATACGTTGACCATCAACGGAACGTTGCATATGCAGCCACTTTCATCAACAAATTCTACCACCTTCATCAGCACATATTTGCCTGACTTATTCATTATGGCATCAATGATTTATGTTTCGGCTTTCCAACGCAACTTTGGGCGGCAGTCTGATGATCCAGCAATGGCACAAAGCTATGAAAGCCAGTATCAAGCGCTGTTGAAGGGTGCAACAATAGAGGAATATCGTAAGAAGTTCCAAGGATCCGGCTGGACTTCTATGTCACCTTCGCCCATTGCCTCACCGTCGAGGGGATAACCTATGCCCCACGCAACGATGAAGCTGATACCAGGGATTGATACCAATAAAACACCCGCACTGAATGAGGCTGCGTTCTCGTCGTCTCAGCTTGTTCGTTTTGTTCCTGACCGCAATGGTATGGGGTTGATTCAGAAGATGGGCGGCTGGCAATCATGGTCAACTGTCCAATTTCCATTGGCAACGGAGCTTCATGCGTGGGAAGATTTGGCGTCTGTGCAGCGCTTGGCGGTTGGTGATGATGCTGGCGTTTACTATATGCCCGCCACGTCGCCAAACAATGCAACAAACATCACTCCGCAATTTGTTTACGGCAATTCACCCCTGACAGGCCAAACTGCCACATTTGTATCGAGCACAATTACAGTTGCACTTTCCCCGCCAAATTTTGCACCCGTTTATTTTACGACCACTGGATCATTGCCTACAGGTATTACGGCTGGCACAATTTATTATGTCACCAATGCCACAGCAACGACTTTCCAAATAGCCGCCACTCCTACAGGCTCGGCAATCACATTAAGCGGAACTCCAAGCGGCACAAATACGGTTTATATCCAGTCTGTTAATACGTTGTCCGGCTCATCAACAGTAACAATAACAGACGTTGGCACTGGCGTTCAAACAGTAACATTTGCGTCAAACATTGTAACAGTTGGCACAACGGCAGGTGGCGGCACAGGCATTGTCCCTTCACTTGGCACACAGGTGACGTTCTATGGCTCATCGTTGCCATCTGGCGTAACGGCTGGCACAACTTACTACATAGTTAGCCCGACGACTAACACATACCAACTTTCGTCTACACTGAATGGTGCGGTTTTATCATTTGGTACAGGTTCCGGCACACAATATCAGCCAAATGCCTTTCAAATAGGATACAGCGTTAATTTTAAAACGCCTGTCAGTGTTAGCGGTATTTTATTGAGTGGTCTATATTACATCACAGGATTGGGTGGAATTAGCCCATCTCTGTCAAGTTATTTCAATACATATACGATTTCCGCTGCAAGCGCCGCAACAGCGAGCACATATCCCGTTGGAACAGCAATACCTGTTTTGCCAACATTTTTGCTTACGCCAAATTCATCTAATGTGACTGTTACAGAGCCAAATAATCCATATCAAAATGGTTATACGGCCACGTTTTTAACACCGACAACATACGGCGGCGTAACCATAAGCGGCAGTTACATTGTTTCAAACTGGCAAACAAACGGCACATACACCATTATTGCATCAACGGCTTCAACAGTTTCGTCGCCTATCACTGTTCCAATGAATACGGGTGATATTGCATTTCAATATACGTTTAATATACCTTCAGCATCAACGCCTGGCGGATATGGCACGGGCGGCTATGGGCAGAACGGCTACGGAATTGGCGCGATTCTTACATTTCCAACTGCGGCAACCATTACAACAAATGATTGGTCTATTGTTAATTTTGGCGAGACGCTAATTATCAACCCGCTGGATGGTGCAATTTACTATTGGTCTCCCTCATTAAACACGCAAACGGCTTATCTAACAAACACCGCACCGCAAGTAAATCACGGCGTATTTGTGGCAATGCCTGCCCGTCAGCTAGTGGCTTATGGATCAACAGCCACAGGCATTCAAGACCCTCTATTGGTCGCATGGAGTGACGCTGGCGACTTTACTACATGGATTGCAGCCTCAAACAATCAAGCTGGCTCTTATCGCATTCCAGAGGGCAGCCGTATTGTGGCGGCTTTGCAGGGTCCACAGCAGGCATTGATCTGGACTGACCTAGCAATCTGGGCAATGCAATATGTTGGCCCACCGAACGTCTACGGCTTCAACAAAATAGCTGATGGTGTTGGCGCAATCTCCAAAAAATGCGTTGGCGTTATGGAGGGCGTTGTCTACTGGATGTCGCCCAACAAATTTATGAGTTTGACAGGCAGTGGTCCAACGCCAGTTATGTGCCCGATTTGGGACATAATATTCCAAAATATTAACACGAATCTTTATGAAAGCATTCGATGCGCTTGCAATAGCACATTCGGCGAAGTTTCATGGTTTTATCCGTCATTGACGAATTATCCTGTCACTGGCCTAACAGTTGGCGTGTCGTACACTATTTCAGCAGTTGGCACGACAAACTTCACTTTGATTGGTGCGGCCAATAATAATGTCGGTACAACTTTCACCGCAACCGCTACAGGAACAGGAACCGGAACAGTAAACGTTACTGAAAACGATTCCTACGTTAAATACAACATATTTACCCAGCAATGGGATTACGGCATTCTTGACCGCTTGGCTTGGATTGATCAGTCCGTTCTTGGGCCACCAATCGGTGTATCGGCTAATGGCACGATTTATCAGCATGAGATTGGTTATGATGCTGGCACTTCGCCAATGATTTCATCGTTTCAAACGGGCTATATGCAACTCAATGAAGCGGATAATTTGATTTTTATTGATCAAATATGGCCGGACTTCAAGTGGAACATTGCAGACGGAAATCTTACACCCGCCACGTTGTATATTACGTTTTACGGGACAAATTACCCAGGCGATACGCCAATCCCTTATGGACCATACACAATCACGCAATCCACTGAATATCTCAGTGTGCGCATTCGTAACAGATTGTTATCTTTTTCAGTATCAACCTCACCAGACGGCACAAACGCCGCCTCAAACATTTTCTACCGAATTGGTGCAGTGCGCTATCGGTATCAACTGGATGGCCGCTTCTAATGGCAAGTACTGACGACCTACTCACAGCGCAAAAGAACTCTGTTCAAGCGGTCAACGGCATTATCAATGCTAAGAATCGTTTGGCGGGTTCAATTCAAACACGCGAAATTTCAACCACTACGCAAGTTAAAACTACAGGCGGGTGGCTTGCGACAATTTCTGTCATTGTGGCTGGGTCAGCAACTGGAACAGTTTATGATACAAATGCTGTTTCGTCTTTGACGGGAAATCGTATATACATCATTCCAAATACAGTTGGCATTTATGTTATTCAAATGCCGTTTGGCAATGGTCTTGTTGTTGCTCCTGGTTCGGGGCAGATCATAGCAATCAGTTATTCTTGAGGTCGCCATGCCATTGAATCCTAAAGCCTCAGTCAGCCACAACATCTCTGAAATGGTTCACGCCGGACATCCGCAGAATCAGGCTGTTGCAGCCGCGTTGAATGTTGCGCGGAATGCTAAAGCTATGGGTGGGGCTGAGGATGGGAACCCAAGACAATTAAATTCTATGGGTTTATACAGCCAAGCCGCAGAAGTTGCAAAATCTTTGCCTCAAGCAAGGGGGACGCCTCAACAAATGGTTGCTTCATTAAAAGGCATAAAACAAGATGAGTTAACAAATTCCAATGTTATGGGAACATTTGGTAATCAGCCTTATGTAACAAGAGATCAACTGGTTCAGCATTTTCAAAAATCTTTACCAAATATTGAAGAAAAACAAATAAAGGGTGGAGGGATTGACGAAAATCGCAAAAAAAATTGGATTTTAAAAAATGCTATAGATTCCGCCGTTAATACCGGTGATATTGACCATAGTCGCGATTGGGATGATGCAGATAATGATGTAAAAAATTGGCATATTGAAATAGCAAATAATGAATTTAATAAAAATTATGCTTACGATGATTCTTTCAAGGATAATTTTTTAAAAGAAAATGCGACTAAATATGAAAAATATACTATTCCAAATGGAACTGATTATAGAGAATTATTGTTAAAATTAAAAGGAAGTCCATTATATCGATCTTCCCACTGGGAAAATGATCCAAACGTTGTTGTTCATTTAAGGATGAAAAACAGAGATGAAGGAAAAACATTGCATTTGGAAGAATTGCAAAGTGATTGGGGGCAAGATTATCGAAAATCTGAAGCAGAACCGGCACCATATATAACTTCAACAAATAGTTGGACTGATCTTGGATTAAAAAGAGCACTTATTGAAGCTGCAAAGGGTGGGCACGAACGTTTAACTTGGACACCTGGTTTATATCAAGCAAAACTCTATAATTTATCTGACGAAAAACAACAGGGAATGAAAGGTTATTATGATAATATTCTTCCGTCGAGACTTCAAGACATAATTAAGCGTCTTGGTCATGAACCAAAGTTTGAACCTTATAATATAAACAATGAAATTCCAGCGCAATCGTTGAGAATAACGCCTGAATTGCGTCAAACTATTTTAAAAGGAATTTCTGCATTTGAACGCGGTGGGTATGTTCCTTATGCCACAGGCGGCGGATTATACGCGAACATTCATGCGAAGCAGGAGCGTATTGCTCATGGGTCGCACGAGCACATGCGTAGGCCAGGCGTAAAAGGCGCACCAACGGCAGAGGCGTTTAGGGCATCGGAACGGACAGCCAAAGCCGAGGGTGGTGATTTTAGCAACAATCAAAAGCTGAGACAAATCCCGCAGCTTAATCATTTGCAGCCAGCGCCAACAATGGGCAACAAAGTTATTGTGCATGAGGGGCCAATTCACAGCCCTGTAGCTGGCCGCACAGACCATTTGCCGATGCACGTCAAATCAGGCTCATACGTCATTCCAGCCGATATTATCGGCGCAATGGGTGAAGGCAATACTATGGCTGGATTCAAAGTTGCCCGCCGTATGTTTTCATCTAATCCATATTTTCAGAAGAGCATGAGTCCCTATGGTTCATCTTCGCCGATTTATAACTCAGACGAAAAGCCCTACGGGGCGCGGGCGGCAGGTGGTGGGACGCCAGGCAACGATGACCTTGTTCCGATTGTTGCAGCGGGCGGTGAATATGTTATTTCTCCGCAGGATGTGACACGACTAGGCGAAGGTGATATAGATAAGGGACATAAACTCTTGGATTCATTCGTTACAAAATACCGCAAGAAAACTATTAAAGTTTTGCAAAACCTCCCTGGCCCCAAACGAGATTAGTATATGACAAATAGCCCACAAATTAGACTAGGAACGCCATCTGATGAAGCGCAAATGTTGGAGTTAGCGTTAAAGGCATGGGAAGAAAACGGCATTAAAAACGTAAACCCAGAAAAGATGCTGGGTATGATTAAACCTGCCCTTTATTTGTGGCAGGGTCTAGTCGGCATCATTGGTGCGCCTGGAGAACGCATCGAGGCGGCAATATTGTTAAGAACTAGTCAGATGTGGTACTCTGACGATTGGATTATTGAGGAGAAGGCTATTTTTGTTGATCCTGAATTTAGGTCAACAAAAGAATCGCAAAACAGAGAAAAAAGAAAAACAGGACATGCGAGGGCATTGTGCGATTTTTCAAAGCGAGTTGCTAATGAGTTGAATTTGCCTCTATTGATTGGTGTATTATCAAATCAACGAACAGAGGCAAAAATTCGGCTTTATGAACGCAATTTTGGGGCGCAAGCCGGAGCCTTCTTTTTATACAATGCCAATACTGGGCATACAATTATGGAGCACTGAATATGGGTGGCAAGACTGGCACTTCGACGAGTACCACTACGATACCCCCACAGGTATTGGCGCGGTACAATTCTGTCAACTCACAGGCTCAGGGTGTTGCGGCAACGCCGTTCCAGCAATACAGCACTAACCCTAATGCCTTTGTTGCGCCAGTCAATCAACAGCAATATGCGGGTATAGGTGGAATCAATCAAGCTGCAAATATGGCACAGCCTGCTTTTGGTGCGGCAGAAGCTGGAACATTCAATGCGACGCAACAGGCTACTCCACAGGGATTTCAATCCGGCGTTTCCAATTATATGAACCCGTTTTTAAATACGGCTGTTCAGGGCACTGTTAATCAGCTTCAAAATGTTAATCAGCAACAGCAACAGGGTATGTTGGGAAATGCTATTTCTCAGGGCGCATTTGGCGGTGATCGTGCAAATATTGGCCTTGGCAATTTGATGAATCAGCAAAACCTTGCTCTTGGACAAACAGTTGCGGGCATGGAGAATCAAGGATTCCAAAACGCTGCACAGAACTATCAGACTGGCATTAACCAGCAGTTAGCCGGAGCCAATCAGCTTGGCAATCTTGGCGCGGGCGCTCAACAATCGGCTCTTGCAGGCGCTCAGGCACAGCTTGGCGCTGGCACAATGGAACAGCAAACACAACAGGCTGGCAATACGGCTCTATATAACCAGTTTCAGCAACAGCAGGCGTATCCATTCCAAGTGGCACAGTTTTTGGCAAACATTGCCGAAGGTACTGGCGCGCTGTCTGGATCGACTACAACGTCTACGCAGCCAATGCCGTTCTTCTCTGATCGTCGATTGAAGGAGAACATCAAGAAGGTCGGTAAGGCAAACAATGGCCTGCCCATTTACACCTACAACTATAAGAATGACCCTACAGAGCAGACGCATATCGGCTTTATGGCAGATGAGGTTGAGAAAAAGCATCCTGATGCAGTTGGCTTGGCTGGCGGATATAAAACTGTTGATTATGAAAAGGCCGCACGTCCCGCAAAGTTTTCAGGCGGTGCTTTGTCCTCAGAAGGCGGATTAGTTGTCCCGCAACATGCCGGAATGGGTTTTGCAGAGGGCGGTACTCCTGCAGAGGCTCCAGCCATGCCCGCAGGATTGGCTCACCTTATTGCAATGCAAAATGAAATGCCTGTTAGGGGCGGCGGCATCAATCAAGATGTTGCAGCCTCAGCTCAAGCTATTGCGCCACAGAATTTTGTCCCTCCAGAGGCAATGTCAGCGCCAATCAATTATTTTTCTCAGATTACTGATCCAGCGGCAAGTCCTGCGGCGGCACCTGATTTATCAACTGACACTACAGGGTTAATGCCTAACCATAACAATCAAATGTTTAATTTGAGCAATGATCCAACGGCATCATACTCTGGTTATGGCAATCAAAATTCACCTTCTGAATATGGGCCAGGGCCAGGCATGGGGCTTGCTGCGGGTGGCCGTATTGGTAAAGAAGGTGGCGGTAGTGTTTATGATATGATTGCACAGCAACAGGCGATATATGACCAGTTGGTAAAGGGTATTCCAACCTCACGCAATATTGCTACAGGTGCACCATCTCAACAGCATCAGTTGCTTGGCGCGAATCAACCTAAGCCACAGCAGCCACAAAGCGGGTTGCAGCAGCTTGGCGGTGTTTCTGGCCTTATAGGTTTGGGCAAAGAAGCATCGCAGGGATATGATTGGGCAAAGGCTCACATGCCTTCGTCGTCAACCCCAGCTGCGGCGGTGGATTCATCTATAGCGGCTGCAGCACCTGCTGCACCTCAAGATGCGGAAATAAAACCTGCTCTTGATGCAGGGGCAACAACTACAGATACAAGTTATCTATATGCCCGTGGCGGCGTTGCAGGTCGGTATGCGGATGGTGGGACGGCGCAGGATGATATGCCGTATAAAGACCCGAATGATTTGGATATTCCCAACGAAAACAATAATTACAAATTGAACCAAGAGGCCAACCCGCAAGGTTCATCCAGTGGCACGTCTCAGACCGGCCTTGGCATTGGTCAGGCTTTACAGCTTGCAAATATGGCTGGATCTGCCATGTCCGGCATCGGTAGCGCTCTTGGGCTATTGGCTCTTAAAAGCGGCGGTGTAGCTGGTCGAGGGCATTATGC
>Ga0214164_1000409_pt1 | contig 28051 bp, 26 predicted proteins | sample TroBogepilimnion_13_FD_153003 | JGI IMG/M metagenome (GOLD analysis project Ga0214164, IMG submission 153003) | Freshwater microbial communities from Trout Bog Lake, WI - Practice 03JUN2009 epilimnion v4 | ecosystem: Environmental > Aquatic > Freshwater > Lake > Epilimnion/Euphotic zone ...
CGAACCCCCGCCTTGCAAAGGCGGTGCTCTACCAATTGAGCTAGGTCCCCGTTATTAGCGGAGCACCGAATACTAATAGTTTTTGAGTAATCCTCATAAACCACGTTCTTCGATGGTGGGCCTAGGTGGACTCGAACCACCGACCTCTTCCTTATCAGGGAAGCGCTCTAACCAGGCTGAGCTATAGGCCCATCTCTCACAACTGCTTGTGGCAACTGTGAAGGGCAAAGGTTACCCGACTGGGCTCTAGAGCCCAAAACCAGTTATTCGCCTGCTGGCGCTTCTCCTGCAGGGATTTCAGCCGTCTCGGGGACATCTTTAACCTGGGTTATCGAGACAACAGCGGCGCCCTCATCGAGGTTTACCAGGCGGACTCCCAAAGTATCGCGTGAGGTCTCACGGACTTCTTCAACTGGGGTTCTCATAACAACACCGGAAGATGTGATCGCAAGGATCTCATCGCCAGGTGTCACGATCATTGCACCAACAAGTGAGCCACGTGAATCTTCATCGATCTTTGCCGCTTTCACACCGATACCACCACGACCTTGTTGGCGATATTCGATCAGTGGCGTTCGCTTGGCATAACCACCATCAGTTGCGGTGAAGACGAATTGATCAGGTGAATCACCAGCGACCGCAGCCATAGTAAGGAGTTCATCATCAGCGCGGAACTTCATTCCAATCACACCGGCAGTTGAACGTCCCATTGCGCGAAGTGAATCATCAGATGCACTAAATCGAAGTGACATACCCTTGCGTGAAACAAGAAGGAGTTCATCTTCTTCATTCACCAATGATGCCGATACAACTTCATCATTCTCTTTGAGGTTGATGGCAATCAATCCACCAGATCGTGGTGAGTCATATTCAGCAAGTGGTGACTTCTTCACCATGCCTGAACGCGTTGCAATCACCAAGTTCGGATGAGATGCATAAGAGTCGATCGCAATTACCTGAGCGATCATCTCATCTGGTTTAAATGCTAAGAGGTTCGCAACATGTTGTCCGCGAGCATCGCGACCGGCATCTGGTAACTCATGCACCTTGGCGCGATAGACGCGACCCTTGTTGGTAAAGAACAACAACCAATCATGGGTAGATGCAATAAAGAAGTGATCGACGAGATCATCTTGCTTGAGTTGTGCACCCTTGACACCTTTACCGCCGCGACGTTGTGCACGATAGAGATCGGCACGAGTGCGCTTTGAGTAACCACTTCGGGTAATAGTCACAACCACATCTTGATCTGGGATGAGATCTTCGACTGAGAAGTCACCATCAGCTGCAACGAATTGAGTGCGACGTTCATTGCCATGCTTCTCACCGAGCTCTTGGAGCTCAGTTTTGATTATTTCACGCTGTTTTGCAGGTGATGCCAAGATCTCATTGAGAACGACGATATCGGCCATGAGGCCTTCATATTCATCATTGATCTTCTGGCGCTCGAGCGCTGCGATACGACGCAACTGCATATCGAGGATGGCATTTGCTTGAATCTCATCAACATCAAGGAGTTTCATCAAACCAGTGCGAGCTTCTTCAGGTGTTGTGGATGCGCGGATCAAAGCGATAACAGCATCGAGTGCATCAAGAGCCTTGAGGTAACCCTTCAAGATATGGGCGCGCTTCTCACGTTCTGCGAGGCGATACTTAGTACGGCGAACAATTACTTCAATCTGATGATCAATGTAATAACGAATGAACTCATCAAGTCGAAGTGTGCGTGGGACACCATCAACAAGTGCCAACATATTGGCGCCAAAAGAATCTTGAAGTTGGGTCTGCTTATAAAGATTATTGAGAACTACCTTTGGTGTCGCATCTTGGCGCAAAACAATAACGAGGCGCTGACCGAGACGTTCATTACCTTCATCGCGAACATCGGCGATGCCCTTGATCTTGCCATCTTTAACAAGCTCTGCAATCTTGAGAGCTAAGTTATCTGGGTTCACTTGGTAAGGGAGCTCGGTGACAACTAAGCAAGTGCGCTTATTGATCTCTTCAACCTCAACAACGGCGCGCATTGTGATTGATCCACGACCAGTTCGATAGGCCTGCTCGATTCCATCGCGGCCAACAATCAGAGCTTTGGTTGGGAAATCTGGTCCCTTAACAATGGTGAGTAACTTTTCGAGAGTCTCTTGTGGTGATGCATCTGGATTCTCAAGCGCCCAACATGTTCCTTCAATAACTTCACCAAGGTTATGCGGTGGAATATTTGTTGCCATACCCACAGCGATACCTGATGAACCATTAACAAGGAGATTAGGGAAACGTGATGGAAGAACGGTTGGTTCCTGTGAACGACCGTCGTAGTTGGGGATGAAATCGACGGTATCTTCATCGATATCGCGCATCATCTCCATAGCTAACGGCGCTAGCCGGGCTTCGGTATAACGCATTGCTGCGGCAGGATCATTACCTGGGCTACCAAAGTTTCCATTGCCATCGATTAATGGATAGCGAAGCGACCAGAATTGAGCGAGACGAACAACAGCGTCATAGATCGCAGTGTCACCATGTGGGTGGTAATTACCCATGACATCGCCGACGATACGTGAAGATTTGTAGTAACCCTTATCAGGACGATATCCCGCGTCGTACATCGCATACAAGACGCGACGATGAACCGGTTTTAAACCATCGCGAATATCAGGGAGTGCGCGGCCAACAATGACCGACATTGCATAATCGAGATAGCTGCGCGCCATCTCAACTTGAAGATCAATTGTCTCTTGTCGATCAACTTGGCCGTGGCCAGTTGTCTCATTTGTTAGATCAGCCATTAGATATCCAAGAACCTAACATCTTTAGCGTTGCGTTGAATAAAGCTTCGGCGTTGTTCAACATCTTCACCCATTAATACTGAGAAGAGATCATCGGCTGCAGCTGCGTCCTCAAGAGTCACGCGAATGAGTACACGATTCGCTGGGTCCATAGTGGTATCCCAGAGTTCCTTCGCTGGCATCTCACCCAAGCCTTTGAAGCGTTGGATGCCATCTTCCTTTGAAAGGCGCTTGCCGGCATCGGTACCGATCTTGATGAAGGCGTCGCGTTCTTTATCTGAGAAGACATATTGGGTTTGATCTTTGCCAGACCACTTCAACTTGTAGAGAGGTGGTTGGGCAAGGAAGACATAACCATTCTCAATGAGTGGACGCATGAAACGGAAGAGAAGTGTGAGAAGAAGAGTACGGATATGTTGACCGTCAACATCGGCATCGGCCATCAAGATGATCTTGTGATAACGAAGTTTGGCGATATCGAATTCATCATGGATCCCAGTACCAAGTGCAGTGATAAGTGCTTGGACTTCGTTGTTCTGAAGGACGCGATCAATACGCGCCTTCTCAACATTAAGAATCTTTCCGCGAATCGGAAGCACTGCCTGATAGCGAGAGTCGCGGCCACCCTTTGTTGAACCTCCCGCTGAGTCGCCCTCAACGATATATAACTCGCACTTTTCTGGGTCGGTCCACTGGCAATCAGCGAGCTTTCCAGGCATACCGCGGCCTTCTAGAAGGCCCTTACGACTACGTGAGAGATCGCGTGCTTTGCGTGCTGCGGTACGTGCTGCCGCTGCATCAATAGATTTACGAACAATATCTTTGCCCTCTGTTGGGTTCTTCTCAAACCATTCAGTGAGTGCATCGTTCATAGATTTCTGAACAAATGATTTCACTTCTGTATTACCAAGTTTTGTCTTGGTCTGTCCTTCAAATTGTGGTTCACCGATCTTGATAGAGACGATCGCGGTTAATCCTTCACGAACATCGTCGCCAGTAAGTCGATCCTCTTTTTTGCGAATGAAGCCCCACTCTTCACCAAATTTATTAACAATCGAAGTAAGCGCGGTTCGGAATCCTTCTTCATGTGTGCCGCCCTCATGAGTATTAATTGTGTTAGCGAATGTGTAGACCGATTCAGTAAATGTTGTATTCCATTGCATTGCGATCTCAAGCGACATTTTCTGCTTGGTATCTTCGGCGTTAATGGCAATGATGGATTTATGGGTCTCACCTTTTGTGAGATTTAAGTGGCGAACAAAATCGATGATGCCACCTTGGTAGTGGTAGCGAACTGAAACCGGATTACCGCTCTCATCAACATGGCCTGGACGCTCATCAGTAAGTTGAAGAATCAAGCCTTTGTTAAGGAATGCCATCTCGCGGAATCGTGCTGAGAGAGTTTCAAAAGAGAAGATGGTGGTCTCAAAGATTTCGGCAGATGGCCAGAATGTTGTGGTGGTTCCAGTGTCGGTTGTTGGTTCACCTTTGCGAACAGGTGCTTGAGGAACGCCGAGTTTGTATTCCTGGTACCAATGGAAGCCATCGCGCTTTACAACAACTGCAAGATCAGTGGAGAGTGCATTAACAACAGAGATACCAACACCATGCAACCCACCAGATACTGAGTAACCGCCATCGCCAAATTTTCCGCCGGCATGGAGAACAGTGAGAACAATTTCCAGAGCTGGGCGCTTCTCAATGGGGTGGAGATCGACAGGGATGCCGCGGCCGTTATCAACAACTTTGATTCCGCCATCGGCGGTCATAGTTACTTGGATCTCGGTGCAATACCCAGCGAGAGCTTCATCGACAGAGTTATCTACAACCTCATAGACGAGGTGGTGGAGGCCGCGCTCACCGGTCGAGCCGATATACATGCCAGGGCGTTTGCGGACCGCATCGAGCCCCTCGAGGACGGTAATCGCGCTGGCATCGTAGCTTTTGGTCTCTGACACCCGAACTCCTTTATTTAAACCGGCTCAGAATGGATCCTGGGCCCGATTTCTCTTCCTAAACCAATAATCCTAGTCATAAAGGGCGACCTTGAATAGCCAAAAACAGGGCTGGGGGGTCTATCTGGGGGGCAAAGTCGTAGAAGTTGTAGGTCTCTAGTGGGTAGCGGGTCTTTTTCAGTTGTAGGTGTCGCGTGGACCGCGAGCGCCTTTGATTGTCCGGATCCCTTTTTTCCACGACGGGGCGTGTGGCCCCAGGATTACCAGGGAGTCGACGAGCGCCCCAGGTGCCGAGGTGGTGATGGTTTTCAGGAGTGCGCTCTTCATAGTGTTGAGCTGGGTAGCCCAAGCAGTTGAGGTGGTTTGGATGGTGAGTACACCATCGACCAATGAGAGTGGCGTTGAGTGGGTCGCGATCTCATTGCCCACAACACTCTCCCATTCTGTGAAGAGGGTGCCTTCTGCGATTCCTTGCTTCCAATCTCGCTTCACAACAATCTCATCGAGGATCGAGCTGAGTGCAAGGGGATCATCAACCCGAGTGCGCGACTCATCGACTTCACGCGTGCGGGTTTTGCGAATTTGGTTTCGCCATGCACGATACATCTCACGGGCTAAGTCTCGACTCATACAGCCTTCACACTTCCGGATTTAACGGTGAAGAATTTTCCAGAGAGTTCTGGTGGTAGGTCTGATTGAACCGCGACAGTGATAAATGTTTGCTCCGCGCTATTGGCAAGTGCAATCAATCTATGGCGACGTTCTTCATCTAACTCAGAGAAGACATCATCAAGAATTAAAATGGGTTTTAAACCATCATCTTGCAATAGTTGATAGCTCGCAAGTTTTAATGAGAGTGCGATCGACCATGATTCACCATGAGATGCATATCCTTTAACAAAGTGATCACCGAGCATAAGTAATAAATCATCACGATGTGAACCTACAAGTGTTAACCCACGATCAATCTCTTGGTTGCGGACCTCTTTAAACTTTTGCAGCATTAACTCTTTATTCTCGTCGGGCACAATAGATGAATTCTCGATACTTGATTTGTAAGTGATATATGCGCGCTTCTCTGGTGAGATCTCTTTATAAACATCAGTAAAGATCGGCATCAATTCATTTAATGTGGTGAGGCGCGCTGCGATGATCTCGCCACCAAAGGTTGCGACTTGTTGATCCCACGATTCTAACGATGAGAGATTAGCTCGTGATTTTAAGAGTGTGTTGCGTTGACGTACCGCTCTCTCGTAATCAGAGATCACACCGGCCATACGCGGGGATCGCAAAATAAGAAGTTGATCGATAAATCTCCGGCGCTCTGATGGATCACCACGGACAAGATCGAGATCTTCAGGGGAGAAGTAGATTGCTTGCAGAATTCCGTAAAGTTCTTTCTGGCTGCGCACCGGGTTCTGATTAATACGCGCGCGGTTCGCCTTCTCGGCATTTACTTCAAGTTCAACCAGGATCTCGCGTTCGCCGTTATCTACCTTGCCGCGGATATAAGCCGAAGTGCTCCCAAGTTGAACCAGCGGTTGATCGTTACTGGTTCGGTGTGATGAGAGAAATGCTAAGTAGAGAATCGATTCAACAATATTGGTCTTACCCTCGCCATTGCGCCCAATAAAGATCGTGATGCCTTTATTAAGCGGAAGTTCTAACTCGGCGTAAGAACGATAGTTCTTCAGCGAGAGATGGGTGAGATGCATTCGTTCTGGCTCGTAATTAAGAGCTGTAACGCATTGGCATTAAGAGGTACTTGTATGACTCATCTTTAGCGCCATTTGCCTCATGCTTGCCAACCAAGACCGCTGGTTTTGATGCGCCAGTGAAATCAATCTCGACGAATGGTGTGCCAAGTGCTTGGAGTCCATCGGTGAGGTATTGAGGATTGAATGCAATTGCGATTGGCTCACCGGTGTAGGAGATCTCAATCTCTTCAGTTGCTTGTGCTTCTTCACCAGCTCCTGCTTCAAGGCGGAGGATTCCTGGTCCAAAATCAAGACGTAATGGAACGGTTTTATCTGTCACAAGCGCTACACGGCGAACTGAATCTAAGAAATCAGCAACGTTGATTGTTGCTTGTGCAACAGATTCAGATGGAAGTAAGTGGCGGAATGGTGGGAATGTGCCATCGAGTGTTCGTGATGTCATTGTCTTTAATTCAGAGACAAAACCAACTAACCGCTCATTTGAACCAGTTGGTGAGAGCGCAAGAGTTACTTGTGAATGTGTTGCTGTTAATGACTTTGCTGCATCAGAAAGTGTGCGAGCGCGGAGAAGTGTTATTGCTTCAATCTCATTATTCTTTGCTTGCCATGAGAGTTCGCGGACCGCTAACCGATAGCGATCAGTTGCGGCAAGTGTGATGTTATTTTTATTGATCTCAATATGAACACCAGTAAGTGTTGGTAATGAATCATCTTTACCAGCAGCTATTGCAACCTGGTTGACCGCAGTTGCAAATACATCACTTGCAATAAGTCCTGCAGTCTCTGGAATCTCAGGAAGGTTTGGGTACTCAATTGTTGAGAGCGTTGGGAGTGTGAACTTCGCAGCGCCTGCAGTAACAAGTACTCGAGTGCCTTCAAGTGTGAAGGTGATTGGTTTTGCTGGAAGTGATCGTGAGATCTCAGCCAGAAGGCGACCAGGAACTAAAACTTTTCCTTTTGCGGTGATCTCTGCTTTTAAGATCGCTTTTGTTGATGTCTCTAAATCTGACCCGGTGAGGGTGATGGAGGTGTCGACATCGATCATAATGCCGAGGAGCTCAGGTTTAATAGGGCGAGTTGAGAGGCTGCGGGCGACCCAGTTCACGGCATCGACGAGCTCTTCTCTTTCAACAACAAACTTCATACTCTCCCCTTGTCTGAGATGAGAGCCTTTCACAGGTTCTCTCTATCCTCAATCTAAATATCTTTAATAAAGGTATTCGTAATAACCAGCCCACTTCTCTGTGGAGAAGATGGAAAAGTGCTGGTCAGGCTGTGTTTCACCACCCCCACTGGTTGTGGGAAAGGTTGTGGAAAGTTGGGATAACCCGCCTTCCACCCCAATCCACCTCCTCAAGAGAGAGGAAGGAGAGGAGAAAAGAAGGGTTTATCCACAGTTATCCACAAGTTACCCCCAGAGATTTGGGGATAACCAGGTAACTCCTATTTAGTTTTTACTCTGTTGTTTGATCCGGTTGGTGAGCTCAGTGACCTGGTTATAGATCGAGCGGCGCTCAGCCATCAACTGGCGGATCTTCCGGTCGGCATGCATCACTGTGGTGTGGTCGCGCCCACCAAAGCTCTGGCCGATCTTAGGAAGGCTCAACTCAGTTAATTCTCGGCAAAGGTACATCGCAATCTGGCGGGCGTTCACCAGAACCCGGCTCCGGTTGCTGCCACAGAGATCATCGATCGAGAGGCTGAAGTAGGTCGCGGTCTGAGCCATGATCGTTCCAGCGGTGATCTCTGGGCCGGCCTGATCAGGAATCAAATCTTTAAGAACGATCTCGGCCAATCCCAAATCAACTGGTTGGCGATTGAGCGATGCAAAAGCGGTAACACGAATTAACGCGCCTTCAAGTTCACGAATATTGGATGAGATCTTTGAAGCGATGTACTCAAGAACTTCATCAGGTGCATTCAACTTATCTTGCGCAGCCTTCTTGCGAAGAATCGCAATACGAGTCTCAAGCTCTGGTGGTTGGATATCAGTAATCAAACCCCATTCAAAACGAGATCGAAGGCGATCTTCCAAAGTTGTTAACTGCTTTGGCGGACGGTCGCTCGAGATAACGATTTGTTTGTTCGCGTTATAGAGAGTGTTGAAGGTATGGAAGAACTCTTCTTGAGTTGCTTCTTTATTCTCCAAGAATTGAATATCGTCAACAAGGAGAATATCGAGATCGCGATAACGCTGTTTAAAGACCGCCGCCTTGTCATCACGAATCGAGTTAATAAAATCATTAGTGAACTCTTCAGATGAAACATATCGAACACGCACTGAGCCATATAACTCTTTCGCATATGCGCCAATAGCGTGTAATAAGTGGGTTTTTCCAAGGCCAGACTCACCATAAATAAAGAGCGGGTTGTAAGCCTTTGCTGGCGCCTCTGCAACTGCTACAGCAGCGGCATGTGCAAAGCGATTCGATGCACCGATAACAAAAGTTTCAAAGATGTATCGAGGGTTAAGTTGTGATGGCTCTTGCGGACGCTTTGAATCAGCGCCGCGACCAGTTCCTTGACGATGGGTCTCAAGATTTGGGGTAGTTGTATCAGCCTCAACTTCTTCAACACTCTCAACTTCAAGAGCTTCATTAACCTGAACAGCGATAGTGATGGTCTGATTAAATTTCTGCGAGAGAATTTCATTGAGTGAAGATTTAATTTTTAGTTCAAGAAAATCTTTTGTAAAAGTATTAGGAGCTTCCAACAAGAAGGATGCGCCATTTTCACGTTGAAGCAATCCAAGTGCTTGTGTTGTATTTAAAAAACCACGGTTTGAAGGAGCGGTTGCACTCAACTCATCGATGACCTCGCGCCATACCGCGCTGATATCAGGGGTAGTACTGGTCTCGGCGCCTGATAAGGCGGCATCCACTACAGACATCTCGTTCCTCAATCTGGTCCAACAAGGACTTTCTGGTAGAGCCACAGAAACCCGGTGGGGCCTGGCTGGGCTTTAGAGTTTTCCCCAAAGATATCCACAGCCTGTGGTCTAAACCCAAGGTTGAGACTCACCTGAGAGCCCCACCCTGTGGATAGAGGGCGAAAGTATGGGGTTGGCTCCAAAAAAGCAAGTAGTTATCCACAAAATCTTTCTATCTGGAGACCCTCGTTTGACCCTTATCAACAGCCTTCTGTACCCTGCTCCTCTACCCGCTGTGGCCCGGTCCAGAGCACGCTCGACCGGAGAAACTGGAGTTCATCATGACAAAGCGCACCTTCCAACCAAATAACCGCAAGCGCGCCAAGAAGCATGGCTTCCGCGCTCGCATGGCAACCCGTGGTGGACGCGCAGTTCTCTCATCACGTCGTGCCAAGGGCCGCACACGTATCTCTGCATAACGCTCACTAGATAAGCACCGCGATATCTCGTGCTCCCAGCACTGAACCGACTTCGCTCGAGTAAAGATTTTGCACGCGTCACCAAAACTGGCCACCGTGCAACGACAGCTTCACTCGTGATCTATCTCAAGAACGATCAGAGTTTCCAACCAGAACCACAAATTGGTCTCATTGTTTCGAAGGCTGTCGGGGGATCAGTAACCCGTCACCGAATTGCCCGCCAACTTCGACATGCAGCTCGCGAGCACTTACTAGTAATTCCACCACACTCACAGGTTGTTATCCGTGTCATTAAAGATGGTGGCGATTACATCAATGAACTTCACCACGGGATCACAAAGATCGCACAGAGAATCTCTGGAACAGGAGTAGCACAATGAAGTACATCTTCATCTTTGCGATCCGCGGTTACCAGAAATTCATCTCCCCTTTCTTCGCTCCCCGTTGTAAGTACTACCCAACATGTTCACAATATTCAATCGATGCGATCCGTGAATATGGATCGATTCGTGGAATCGCCATGACCGCATGGCGGCTAGTGCGTTGTAACCCACTCTCACATGGCGGTGTGGATTATGCAGTGAAAACCCATTCAACAATCACACCAGTGAAGGCGAGTGCTTAATGTCAACGATCCTCAACCCTATATATTTCGCTGTTTCTTGGGTCATCGTCACACTTCATAATCTTCTCGGTTATATCGTTGGTAAGAACGCGCATGAGTCATTGAAGTGGTCGCTTGCAATCATCGGTCTCGTGGTGCTCATCCGTATTATTTTGATCCCACTCTTTGTTAAGCAGATCAAATCTCAACGCGCGCTCACAGCTCTTCAACCAAAGATGAAAGAGATTCAGAAGCGTTATAAGGATGATCGTCAGAAGCAATCAGAAGAAATGATGAAGCTCTATAAAGAGCATAAGACAAATCCACTCTCATCATGTTTCCCAATCCTTGCGCAAGCACCAATCTTCTTCTCACTCTTCACAGTGTTAAATGGAATTGCACATAACCACCCACACGGTGTCTTCAAAGCGAGTAACGGACTTGGAACCGCAGCTTTCCTATCTGCACAAAAGGCAAAGTTCTTTGGTGCGAGCCTCTCTGATACTTTCTTAAATACACATGTCTCTTCAACTAAACTTGTCACAGTTGCATTGATTGTCTTTATGTCAGCTACAACATTTACTACTCAACGTCAGTTGATGGTGAAGGGCATGCCAAAGAATGAAGGCAGCAATGACATGATGGCGCAGCAACAGAAGATCATGTTGTATGTCTTCCCTGTTATCTTCGCGGTATCAGGTGTGAACTTCCCAGTTGGTGTTTTAATTTATTGGGGAACAACAAATCTCTGGACATTCGGTCAGCAGTATTACGTGATTAAGCGAAACCCAACTCCAGGCTCACCCGCCTATATCGAACTCATGGAGAAGCGGGCGAAGAAGGGTCTTCCAACCCCTGAGAGCCAGGCAACCAGTACAGCGACCGGCACAACCTTGGAGGCTCCTAAAGAGCCAACATCTCCACAACGGAAGCAACCAAAGAAGCGGAAGCCGAAAAAGTAGTCTAAAACACCCCAAAACGGTATAAAAAGGTAAAAATACCCCCACTACATAGTTTTCAAGCGGAGAGACCGCTTAAGAGAGGCAAATATGAGCGAAGTTGATCTAAAAGAGGAATCCACCCCAAAGAAGAGCCAGGTCGAGCGCCTCGAAGAAGAGGGCGATGTAGCAGCCGACTATCTCGAGGCGTTACTAGATATCACCGATCTTGATGGCGATATCGATATCGATGTTGAGAATGGGCGTGCAGCGCTAGCAATCGCCGGCGGCAAGCTTGGCCACCTCGTAGGTAGCAATGGTGAGGTCCTCGATGCCCTCCAAGAGCTCACCCGCCTAGCAGTCCAGACAAGCCTTGGAGATCGCTCCCGCTTGATGCTCGATATCGATAACTTCCGCTCTGATAAGAAAGAGGAGCTTGCCAAGCTCGCCCACGAGACCGCTGATGAAGTGAAGTCAACTGGAACCGCGATCAAACTCAAGCCAATGAATGCCTTTGAGCGCAAGGTCATCCATGACACGATCCAAGAGATCGGCCTTACCAGTGAATCTGAGGGCGAAGAGCCACACCGCTGCGTCGTCGTTCTCCCTGAATAAGCTCACCTCAGCCATATTGTGACTGTTTCACGTGAAACACTCCTCTCTGAGTACTTCTCAGAGCGGGGGGCCCAGACAGAGCGCTATGCCGAACTCCTAGCAACATGGGGGATCGAGCGCGGCCTTATCGGCCCACGTGAGGCAGATCGAATCTGGGAGCGCCATATCGCTAACTGCATTCCAGTCTCAACCTTGATCCCAGAGGGGGTCACTGTTGCTGATATCGGCTCAGGCGCTGGCCTACCGGGCCTTGTGATCGCCTTGGCCCGACCAGATCTCCGAGTTACCCTGATCGAACCCCTTCAACGGAGGGTCGATTTCCTCAATGAGGTCATCAAAGAGCTCGATATCCCTGTCACAGTAATCCGCGGTAAGGCTGAATCAGTGAAGAGCGCCTTTGCGGTAGTCACCGCTCGGGCAGTTAAGCCTCTCCCAGTTCTTCTCCCGATGGTCTGGCAGTTGATCGCATCAAAAGGGGCCCTCCTTGCGATTAAAGGGGAGTCGGCTCAGGCTGAGATCGAGGAGACCACACCAAAGGCCAATACAACGACAACTCTCCACACTCTCAATCTGCCTACACTCGAGACCGCCCGCATTATCGAGGTCCGAAAAACTGTCTAGACTCTCCCCATGAGCACGGCAGGCGAAGATGTTTCACGTGAAACCACCAAACCCGTTATTGGTGTCCGCCGCCTTAAAGAGCCGATGCCCTCACCGATTAAAACCCGGATCTTCACCGTCGCAAACCAGAAGGGCGGGGTAGGGAAGACCACCTCTGCCGTCAATATCGCTGCAGCCCTGGCAATGGGGGGTTTAAAGGTCCTTGTTATCGATCTCGATCCACAGGGAAATGCATGTACCGCGCTCGGCGTCGATCGCGATGGCGAAGGTATGTATGAAGTATTTGTGGAGGAGGCGCCACTCGCCTCTATCGTTCACAAGGTCGCTGGATTCCCATCACTTGAGTGCGCACCTGCTAACCAAGAGTTAGCTGGAGCTGAGATCTCGATGGTCAATATGGTCGCCCGTGAATCGATCCTTAAATTGGCCTTGGGGGATTACCTCAAAGAGCGCGAAGCTCGCGGTGATCGCCTCGATTACATCATTATCGACTGTCCGCCAAGCCTTGGTCTACTGACAGTAAATGCACTTACCGCCACAGAAGAGGTCTTAGTACCCATCCAATGCGAGTACTACTCACTCGAAGGTATCTCACTCTTAGTCTCGACCCTTGGAAAGATTCAACGCGCACTCAATCCATCGGTCCATATCTCAACAATCTTGCTCACTATGTTCGATTCGCGAACTCGATTGGCAAATGATGTCGCCAATGATGTTCGTGCACACTTCCCTCGCGAACTTATTGATATCCCTATCCCACGGGCGGTGCGTATTAGTGAAGCGCCATCCTTTAGACAGACAGTGATGACCTATGACGCATCATCACCGGGAGCGGTTGCCTATATGCAAGTTGCTCGTGAAATTGCACTGCGCGGAAGTACACCACATGGAAGTAATGAAACAGGAGCGATCACTGCATGAGTACTCGTAAAGGTGGCTTGGGGCGCGGTTTAGATTCATTGATTCCATCAACACCGCTTCCACAGATTGAAAATAACTCTGGCGTTGTTGTTGCAGATCGCGCAGAGGTTGATATCAATGCAATCACACCAAATCCAAAACAACCACGCACTGTCTTTGATGAAGATGCGTTAAATGAATTAGCTGCATCGATTAAAGAAGTTGGAGTGATGCAACCCCCAGTAGTTCGATCACTTGGTAATGGGCGTTATGAATTAATTATGGGTGAACGCCGATTGCGTGCATCAAAGCTCGCAGGATTAAAAACTATTCCTGTGATTATTCGTGAGACAGCAGATAATGAATTACTCCGTGAAGCACTTGTTGAAAATATTCAACGTTCACAACTCAATGCACTTGAAGAAGGTGCTGCTTATCAAAACCTACTCAATGATTTTGGTTATACCCACGATGAACTTGCAACAAAAGTTGGTAAATCGCGTTCTGCAGTAACAAACACTTTGCGACTACTTAATCTTCCAGCATCAGTACAACGTCGTATCGCCGCCGGTGTATTAACTGCCGGTCATGCTCGCGCACTCCTTGCTCTTACTGATGAGAGTGAGATTGAAAAACTCGCCAATAAAATTGTCGCTGAAGGTTTAAGCGTTCGCGCAGTAGAAGAGCTTGTGGCGCTCGGTTCAAAGAGTGAGAAGGTAAAGAAGGTTTCACCAACCAAAACCCCATCACCGATTTTGAAAGAGGTCAGCGATCAACTCGAAGGAGCGCTCGATACTCGAGTGAGTGTTGAACTCGGTAAAGAGAAGGGCAAGATCACGATTGAATTCGCAGATCTTGAAGATCTACAGCGAATCACAAAGGCAATTATTTAAGCGGCTTCTTCTTCCCTAAAGCATTAACCTCTGCGGTAACGAGTGCGCCGAGCGCCTTCACACCATCACGGATACGTTCCGGAGTTGGATAGCAATATGAGAGACGCATAGAGCGTGAACCAAAACCATCGGCATAGAAAGCTGTTCCAGGAACAAAGGCCACCTTGGCTGCGATCGCCTTTGGCATGAGCGCCTTGGTATCGATTCCTTCAGGAAGAGTCACCCAGAAGTAGAAGCCACCTTCAGGGTGGGTCCAGGTAACGCCTTCAGGGAAATACTTCTCAAGGCTTTCCAGCATCGCATCGCGACGAACTTTATATAACTTACAGAACTCAGCGATCTGTTCGCGCCATGGTTGATCGGCGAGATAACCACTGATCGCAAGTTGCGCAAAGTTTGATGGACAGAGGATCGATGACTCAGCAGCGATAACAAGCTTCTCTTTAAGAGCTTGAGGGACAAGTGCCCAACCAACACGGAATCCAGGAGCGATCGTCTTTGAGAATGATCCAAGATAAATAACATTCTCAGAATCTTCAGCGCGCATCGCATCTGGTGATGGACCATCGAATCCAAGAAGGCCATAAGGATTATCTTCAACGACGAAGATCTTCTCTTCGCGGCAGATATCGAGAATCTCAGTGCGACGTTCTGATGGAAGTGTGACTCCACCAGGATTCTGGTAGTTAGGAATCAAATACAAGAACTTAATATTCTTACCGAGCGCCTTTGTGGCAGCGATCGCTTCGCGTAGGCGAACCGGAATCAAGCCATCGTTATCCATCTCAACATGGACTACATCTGCCTCATATTGTTGGAATGTTCCGAGAGCGCCGACATAAGAAGGTGCCTCAACAAGCACGACATCATGGGGATCGATAAAGATACGAGAAATAAGATCTAGCGCTTGCTGTGAGCCAGTTGTCACAATGACATCATCAGGATGAGCGTGAATTCCTTCGAGCGCCATAATGTCGCAGATCTGTTCGCGAAGTTTTGGATGACCTTGACCGCTGCCATATTGGAGCGCTTCTTGACCATTTTCACGAACCAACTTAGAAATGACATCGGAGAACATCTCCATCGGAAGCGCAGAGAGATTAGGCATACCGCCTGCAAGTGAGACGATCTCTGGACGTGAGGCAACGGCGAAGAGTGCGCGAATTTCAGATGGACGTAGCAATGAGGCCCGCTCAGCAAAGCGGAGCTCTAAGTTCTCAGTCTGTCCGGTATGGACTCGCGTAATCTCTTGGCTCATCCGAGAATCTTACTTCCTGATGCCCGCCCGCCGGAGATCACTTATTTTCAAGGTGCCAGTCTTGGCATCATCTTCAGCCGATAGATAGAGGCGTTGGATCGCAATCATGAGTGATTCCACGACCGTCTCCCGGAAATCTGGGTCACCTAACCGCTTGAGATCCCCCGGGTTGGTCGCATATCCCAGGTCGATACGGACAGTTGGGGCTTTGGTGCGCCGCAAGAGATCCCAGGTCTTGGCATGGGTTCGGCAATTTAAGAGATCGGTACGTGCGGTGATTTCACGTTGAACTAAGGTCGCAAATCGCTCGCCCACTACAGAGTGAACGCCATGTGCATCAGCACCGTAGTAATAGGTAGCGACACCGTGAGCGCTCTCATTTTTATATGAATCAATATTGAATGAGATCACAAGATCAGCGCCAGAGTTGTTTGCACGATCGATTCGCTCTTGATCAGATGGATTAGTCGCTGCACTACGAGTGAGAAAGACAGTAACTCCCAATGCGATCAGGCGACCTTCGAGGCGCTGAGCAACATCAAAGGTAATTGCTGGGTCTGCACAGTGTGAACCTGGATCAAGAACGATCACTTTGCCAGCAAGTGCTGGACCGCGACCTTCACGTGCAACTTGTTCACGCAACTGTGCAGGTGCACCACCAGAGACAACTTTCATCAGGCGCATCATCGACATAACAGTCGATGCACCACAACGACCATCTACTTTAATCCCAGCTGATTTTTGAAAATCTTGAACAGCCTTCTCGGTGAGTGAACCAAAGATGCCATCAACGCGACCACAATTAAAACCCAGTTCACTTAAACGTGATTGCAATTGCGCAACATCATCTCCGCGCATCATCTTGGGAAGTGTGAGTGAGAGTGTGCGATCTCCTAACTTCCAACGTGCCTCTTCAAGAGTGAGTGAGGTCTGCTCATCAACAACACCAGTAACAGTAAGTCCGCGATTTTGTTGAAACGCCTTTACAGCGGATTGAACTTCTTCATCGAAGATTGATTTTGGGGATTGCAACAACCCCAACCGGGTAAGGGTGTTGCTTAAAAGCGAGACAGCGTCCCCTGAATCACCGAGGTGAAGGGAGACGCTGCTCATAAAAAGAAGTTATCTGGAGTGAATTAAGCGATGAAAGATTCGAGATCTTTGAGAAGTGCTGGCTTTGGCTTTGCACCGACAATACTCTTCACAACTTCGCCATTAACGAAGACATTCATCGTTGGGATTGAGACGATGCCGTACTTCATTGCGATGGCAGCTTCTTCATCGGTATTGAGCTTTACAATCTTGATCTTTGAGCCATATTCATTTGAGATCTCTTCAAGGATTGGACCGACAGCGCGGCATGGTCCGCACCACTCTGCCCAGAAATCAACGAGTACTGGTGTTGTGCTCTTGAGAACTTCAGCCTCAAATGTTGCAGTTGTTACAGGTGTAGTTGCCATGTGTAGCTCTTCTCTTCGTTTAGTGGTGGAGTGATCTTATTAGGTATAGCTAAAACTAGTGCGATAGGAAGCGCTCAGCATCGAGCGCCGCTTGGCATCCCGAGCCGGCAGCGGTAATCGCTTGGCGATAGGTGTGATCGACGAGATCGCCACAGGCGAAGACACCGCTCACATTGGTGCGAGTCGAGCGTCCTTCTACCTTTACATAGCCTTCCGCGTCGAGATCGACCTTACCTTTAACGAGCTCTGAACGTGGGTCATGGCCGATCGCTACAAAGAGTCCAGTGAAATCTCGCTCAGATTCAGAACCATCAACAGTATTGCGGAGTTTGAGACCGCTCACCTTTTGCTCACCAAGAACATCTGTCACTTCGGTATTCCAGAGGAACTCGATCTTTGGATTGTTCTGTGCGCGTTCAGCCATAATCTTCGATGCGCGAAGTGAATCGCGACGGTGAATCAAGACAACCTTTGATGCAAACTTTGTGAGGAAGTTCGCTTCTTCCATGGCAGAGTCTCCGCCGCCAACAACAGCGATCTCTTGATCGCGGAAGAAGAAACCATCACACGTTGCACACCATGAGACGCCACGGCCAGAGAGGCGCTTCTCATTTTCAAGACCGATCTCTTTGTATGCAGAACCCATGGCAAGGACGACAGCCTTCGCTTTGATGGTATTTCCAGAACCATCCTTCAAAGTCTTAATATCACCAGCGAGATCCATCTCAACAATGTCATCGGTGATGAGCTCTGCACCAAAACGCTTCGCTTGCTTGCGCATGCTGTCCATTAAATCTGGACCCATCACACCATCGGTAAATCCTGGGAAGTTCTCAACCTCGGTCGTGTTCATCAAGGCGCCACCAGCGGTTACTGAACCCTCGTAGATCAAGGGCTTGAGTTCAGCACGCGCCGCATAGATTGCAGCGGTATATCCAGCTGGGCCAGATCCAACAATGACAAGATTTCGAACGTCGCACATACTGCCAGCCTATCTCCTTTAAATATTCCGCCCGAGTAGGACTCGGAAGGTGCTTCCCACCTCTGAAATTTTGAAAAGTTTTGCCACTCCAAAATAACCCAGGCCACTGATCGTCAGAACAACAAGAAGGCGAAGGGTATTCCCGCCCGGGATATGGCTGGAGAGAAGGCGCAAAGGTATTGCAACACAGAGATAAATACCGGCAAGGCGAGCGTAGAGCCCAACGATCTCACCGGTGTGAATCTTGATCTCATAACGATGGAGCAGGCGGATAGTGCTGTACGCCCCGATGTAATACGACATTGATAGCGCGGCAGCTAATCCAACAGTTACCCATTGAGCTGGCAGGGTGAGTGAGGCAACAACTGCAAGCGCGCTAGCCGCAATATTCATAATGAAATTAGAGAGAACTTGTAACTTCACGTTTTCAAAGGCGTTGAGACCGCGAAGTGCAATGAGATTAATGCTTAATGGAAGAAGCCCAAGTGAGAATCCGGCGAGCACATTGCCAAGGTATTGACCATCAGCCTTTGAGATTCCAAAGAAGAGCGTCTGGGTGATGAGGGGACCAAAGAGCAAGAGACCAATTGCTGCGGGAACAGTAATGATGCCTACTAAACGAATGGTCTTTACAAGCGAATCGTGAATATCAGAGATCTTCTTCTCATGAGCAAATCGTGAGAGTTGTGGCAAGAGCGCAGTCACAATAGATATTGTCACAATGGAGTGCGGCAACATCATAATAAAAGTTGCATTGCTATATGGCGTATAACCAACACCTGTTGTAATTCCCTCTTTAAGTGCACGCACCGCGGCATGTGTTGAGAGATTAACTGTTACCAAATAACTGATCTGGCTAATCGCGGCAAATATTAAAGTCCACGTTGCAAGTCGCATCGACTTATTGATCTCGGGATCGCGCCAATCAAACCGAGGAGATATCTTGATATGTGTTTTGGCGATAACCGGGATTAGAACAGCTGCTTGAACGACATAACCGAGCGTTGTGATAATTCCAATCCAGGTCGCCTCAGTAGTTGTAATTGATGTAACAGACCAATGCGGGCGTTGATGGAGAAAGTATCCAATGCCGGCGATTCCAACAATGTTATTGAGAATTGGCGCCCACATCATGGGACCAAACTTCTCCTTGGCATTTGCAATCTGACCTAAGAGCGCAAAGAGACCCATAAAGAAGATCTGTGGCAGGCACCAGCGCATAATCAAGACAGTGAGATGGAACTCTGGGCGACCGACATAACTTGTAGCGAAGAGTCGAACCAAAAGCGGCGCAGCAACGACAGCTACCGTAGTAAGTAGGCCTAAGACGACGACGGTTGCTGTAACTAAGCGTGAGATAAAGGCGGAGCCACCATCTGGCTCACGGATAGCCCTTACTAATTGCGGGACGAAGACTGCGGTGAGAGCGCCACCAATAATGAGGTTATAAAGAATATTAGGCATCGTATTCGCGACATTGAAAGTATCGCCCAAGAGCGCGGTACCTAGGAGCGCGACCGTAAGTAGGCCACGAACGAGACCAGTGATGCGCGAGAAGATTGTGCCGATCGCCATCACTGTCGATGAACGCATCAGCGCTACATCATGATGGTTCTGCTTAGGTGCACTCACTCTGACCGCCTTCTACGAATTCGGCGTAAGGATTGCAGAAGTGCAGCAAGGAACAAGATGATTGCCGCGCCTGTCGTGATCCAGGTTGCGATTGGACTGATCACTGCCAATGAAAGTATGTAGACCTGCGGATCACTGAGTTGGTCGCCGCGAGAATTATGAACTTCAATAGAGAGTGCACTTGCTCCAGATGTAAGGACTTTTACTGGTACTAAGACCTGCACCTTAGATTTTCCAGGAACAGTGATGTTTTGAATATCATCAACGAGAACTTTCTCATTGAGTGAATTAATAATGAGGTTTACCTTCGCAGTACCAGGAAAATCATTAATGACCGTAATCGGAAGTTTTTGTGACGATGATGTGATTGTGAATCGTCCTGGTGCTAACCGAATATTTTTGCTGAGAATAAGTGAAGCGCCATTAAGGTCACCAATTAAAGTGGAACGAGTCGTCGAGCTCATCTGTGGGTTAAAGAGACGTGTGAGTGAGAGCCGGAAATTATCCAAATCTGCCGGCGCCATGTAGATAGCGCTACTTTGAATAATGTTGTAATCATCACGAATATCAAGAACGCTCTGTCGTGAGAGTGGGAAATATTTAACGTTGAGATAGGAAGTTGGCGCACCGACAGGTAAACCCAAAAGGGAGGTTAAACGATTTTGTGAGGCTGCGAAGATGTAATTTCGCTCATGTGGCGTGAGCCTGCGAACCCAGTATTCAGATGGGTTTCCGTAGACCATCGCATCGACGCGACCAATAGTTGCAAGGGTCTTAAGCCGAGCTAAAAAGTTCTTGGCAAAATCCTGACCTGCACCAGTTGTCCCATCGGCAAGTTTGTAACCATCAGACATATCAACAACTTCTTCAACAAGCGCAGGGTCAACGTTCCATTGGACCCCAACGCTATTTTTTATGTAGAGCAGGCTTCCTATTGATCCAACTGGTGAAAGATCAGTTGCTAATTTGTCATCAAGAAATGTGCCATTGAGTTCTCGATGTGATGGAGCGGTAATAAAGAGGAGTGATGGGCCAGCAGCACGAGCTGGTGATGCGAGCGTTGAGAGAAAAAGTAGTGGTGCTATGAGAGTGATAAGAACTCGAGTCATGTGCTTCATATGGCAAGCTCGCCAGATTTTGCAATTAACTTCTTCTCATCGGGATAGGCGAGCATCGAAACGATCTCTTCAAGTGGGAACCAACCGACCTCATCAACCTCTTCGAGCTGAGGTGCAAGAACACCACCCACCTCTTTAAAGAGATAGTGGTGAACGGTTTTATGGATCCGCTTACCGCCAGCCATAAACCAAAAATCAATAACACCAAGTGCGCGAGCAATCTCAGAGGTAATACCTGTCTCTTCTGCAACTTCACGAATTGCAGCCATCTCAGGAGTTTCACCTTCTTCAATATGGCCCTTAGGTAGCGACCATAAGAGACGTTCCTTTGTTGGATCTTTAAGATCGCGGCGACCAATAAGAAGTCCCTTTGTACCTGATTCATCAATGACGAGCCCGCCAGCGGAGACTTCGTCGACGCGCTTTGCATAAGGCTTTGAGGATGGTCGAGATGATTGCTTCTTTTTTGCAGGGCGCGGTGTTGAGGGAGCTCCAGGAGTTGCAGAAGAAGCAGTAGAAGAATTCTGTGATGGGTTTGTAGCGGGGTTTGCGCTCTGAGGACGTCTGCGACGCCTTCTCTTGCGCTTCACTTCGCCACCCGCACCATGTGCTGTGGTCATGCGAGCAGGGTACTCCTTTGAAGATCATCTAGCCTTAACCCTTATGAGCCAGAGTCAGGGAGTCGAAGGAGGGCCGCGGGAGTTAGCGGTCTCTTTGGCGATCTCGACACTTGCCAAGCAAGCTCCTATTACAGATTCTCTGGCAGCTGCCTTTAAAGAAGCTGGCCATACCCTGGCACTTGTCGGTGGCCCGGTGCGCGATGCCATTCTTGGCCGACTTGGAAACGATCTGGATTTCACAACAAGTGCTCGCCCTGATGTGACAAAAGCAATTCTCAAAAAATGGGCCGATGCAATCTGGGATACCGGCGCCGCTTTTGGAACGATCGCAGGTAAGAAGGGCGAGATCACTGTTGAAGTAACGACGTACCGAAGTGATGTTTACGATCCATCATCGCGCAAACCTGATGTCGATTTTGGTGATTCAATTATTGGTGATCTCGGTCGTCGTGATTTCACCGTTAACTCAATGGCGCTTGAACTCACAACATCAACTCCTGAGTTTATTGATCCCTTTGATGGCGTCTCAGATTTAGCGAAGCGAGTATTGCGAACTCCAGGAAAGGCAACTGATTCGTTTAGTGATGATCCATTGCGAATGATGCGCGCTGCACGTTTTATGAGCCAACTTGATTTCACAGTTGATGATGAGGTTGTTGCTGCCATGAGAGAGATGGCAGATCGAATCTCCATCATCTCTGCTGAGCGAGTGCGCGATGAATTTACCAAGATACTCATGTCAGATCGTCCACGCCTAGGACTACTACTCCTTGTTGAAACTGGAATTGCGTCGATCGTTCTGCCAGAACTTCCCATGCTCAAATTAGAGATTGATGAACATCATCATCACAAGGATGTTTACGAACATACCCTGACAGTTTTGGAGCAAGCTATCGCGTTAGAAGATCGACTTGGTGGAGCAAATCTTGTTATTCGGTTAGCCGCACTTCTGCACGATATTGGTAAGCCGAAGACTCGCGAATTAATTCCTGGTGGCGGTGTCTCCTTCCACCACCACGAAGTTGTTGGTGCGCGAATGGCAAAGGCGAGATTGAAGGCGCTCCGCTTTGATAACGAGACGATCGAGAGCGTGAATACCTTGGTATTCCTTCACTTGCGATTCCATGGATATGGCAGTGGCGAATGGACGGATTCCGCTGTCCGCCGCTACGTTCGCGATGCTGGTGATCTCCTCACCCATCTTCATATTTTGACTCGCGCTGATTGCACAACACGTAATGCAAAGAAGGCTGCGACCTTAGCTGCGACCTATGACTCATTAGAGGAGCGGATTGCTGCGCTACAAGAAGAGGAAGAGCTCAACGCTATCCGACCTGACCTTGATGGCAATCAGATTATTGAGATCTTAGGAATTAAGCCTTCACCACTTGTTGGTAAGGCATATACGCATCTACTTGAACTCCGCCTAGATCGCGGACCATTGGGTGAAGAAGTTGCGAAGGAAGAGTTACTTGCGTGGTGGAAAGCGAACGGACCTCAATAAGTATCCGCTGGTGAGCGCATATGCAAGACATATCAATGATGGCAAGAGAATCGACTTACCTGAGGTTGGCAGTATCAGTGCAGCAATGAGCGCACCACCGACGATTGCACCATTCACTGAAACATCATAAAAAGCGAAGACGCGTCCACGATATTCATCTTCGATCTTTGATTGAACTAACGCATCATTCGTGACCTTCACCGCCTGGCCGCAGAGGCCAACAAAGAAGGCAGCGAGAATAAGTGACCATTGTTTTTGGGAGATGATAAATATTCCAAGAAATGGAATTGATCCAACCATCATGATTCGAATCCACTTATGACGTCCGACTCGATCTACAAATACCGGGGTAATGAGTGAACCAAGTCCGATACCTACACCTGCGATTCCAAGTGCAAAGGCGAAACCGGAGAGACCAGCATCTGGATTATTAGAAGGGTGATACGTATTTCGCTCAAGTAGAAGCCCCATCAAAGTGAGCGCTGTTAATCCACCACGCTGAACACTTGTTGCCAGGATTCCACGGAGTGAATCCCCATGTTCCTTAAGTTTCATGAAGCCTTCTTGCATCTCGCGCCACCCACGGTTTGCGGCAGATGTTTCATGCTCGTGAGGCCCAATTTGATTGTGTTTTAACCGTTGTGAGAGCACTGCGGATATTAAGTAGAGGCTCGCAGCAAGAGTTATAACAAGCGCATCGCTGAAATCACTCTTAAGTGTGTGATCAAGAACCTTCTTCAAACCGATTCCAGCACCGCCGCCAATAACCACACCAATAGTTCCACCAGTAACTGCGAGAGCATTAGCGGCAATGAGCTCTGTCTTCTTCACAATCAGCGGCAGACCTGCAGAAAGCCCAGCGAGAATTAATCGATTGATTCCAAATGCAGCGAGAACTAAGAGCGTAAGCGGAACTCCGGTTAATCCACCCTTGACTGCAAGAGCAATAACAAGAAGATCAACACCACGAACAATATTTGCGATCTGAACAATCTTCTGGCGAGAGAAACGATCTAGGAAGATTCCGGCATATGGCCCAACAAGTGAATATGGGAGTAAAACAACGGCGAAGGCAATTGCCGCGGCAACGGCATTTGGTTGGCGCTCAGGCGAGAAGAGTACGAACGAGGCGAGGGCAGATTGGAAGAGCCCATCAGTAAATTGTCCAAGCCAACGGATCTGCAGCAATACCGGAAGGCGGCTCCCTTTATGGAAGGGCCAGTAGTGGGTATTTTGTTGCACGAGGTAAAGCGTAGTTACTCAATACCTATTATTCTTTTACATATGTGGTCTCGGCGCGATTCAATCGATTATTCATTGAAACGTCGCGCCACGTTAGTCTCCTATTTCAAGGGTGCGCAGGCGAAGGTCGATATCTGCGACGCTGATCCATATCTTCGACTTGCCGCTAAACATCATGGTGAAGCGGTTGAGCGTCCCTGCCCCGTCTGTCGTAAACAAGAGATGGTCGTCTTGCATTATGCATTTGGCGATCAACTCGGACAGTACTCAGGTCGCATTAAGTCGATAGGTGAGCTCAATGAGATGCAGAGTGAATATGGCGAGTTCCGTGTCTATGTGGTGGAGGTCTGTCGTGGTTGCGATTGGCATCACCTCATCTACTCCTTCAAATTGGGCGATGGTCAGACGCGTAAACCACCCCGTAAAACGAGTTGATTGAGGGAGTAACCTTCCACTTATGCTCAATTGGAAGACCTGGCTGATCCGCGGCGCGATCTTTAGCATCGGTGGCGGCTTTGTGGCAGGCGCACTTCTCTTTGGCTTCGCCTATTTCACTGTAAAGATTCCAGACCCAAATGCCTTCGTAAATAGCCAATCAACAATTATTCAATATGCCGATGGCAGCGAACTTGGCCGAATCGGCTCTGAGAACCGGACCATTATTAAGTTAGCAAATATTCCTATCAATCTTCGTCATGCAGTACTCGCAGCCGAAGATAAGAATTTCTACTCCGAATCTGCTTTTAGTCCTACCGGTATTTTGCGCGCCGTCTATCACAACCTCACTGGTGGCACATTGCAAGGTGGATCAACCATCACGCAGCAATATGCGAAGACCGCCTTTCTTACACAAAGTCGAACAGTTACTCGCAAGATCAAAGAGATTGTGATTGCTACAAAATTAGAGAGCCAACAATCTAAAGATCAGATCTTTGAAAATTATCTCAACACTATTTACTTCGGTCGTGGCTCTTATGGGGTCTCTACTGCAGCGCAGGTTTATTTCAATCGCAGCGTCGATCAATTGAGCATCGCTCAGGATGCAGTCATTGCCGCAATTCTTAACTCACCTGGATATTACGATCCTCAAAGCAAGAATGGCCTTCGTCGATTAAAGAGCCGTTTCTCTTATGTCATCAACGAGATGGCGAAGGCAAAATGGATCACCAAGACACAAGCCGCAAAACAGAAGTTCCCATTTATTGAACCACGCACACTCGGGGGTGCGCTTGGCGGACCTAAGGGATATGTCGTCTCATGGGTGCAGCACGAACTTCTCAATCTCGGATTTACTGATCAACAGATCCAAGTCGGTGGACTCGTTGTAAAGACAACGATCGATAAGGTCGCACAACAGGCAGCTGTCGATGCGGTCGCCAAGAAGACTCCGGCGAATGCGCCAGCAAATCTCCGTATTGCACTCATTGCACTTCGCCCCGGAACCGGCGAAATAACAGCACTTTATGGCGGTCAGGATTACCTCAAGCAACAGCTCAACAATGCGACCCAAGCAACTGCGCAAGCCGGATCATCATTCAAACCTTTCGCTCTTGTAGCAGCCCTTGAACAAGGTATCTCACTTCAATCAGTGTGGAATGGCAGCTCACCTGCGGTCTTCTACGATGCCGGTGCTCAGAAGAATTACTCGGTCTTTAACTACGGTGATGAGCAATTCCCTAAGGTGACACTCGCTGATGCAACAGCGCATTCCGTTAATACTGTTTACGTTCCACTCGGTATCAAGGTCGGTCCCGATAAGGTGATCGATGTCGCTCGTCGCGCAGGAATTCCAGATTCAGTAAATATGATCGCAACCCCTTCTGTTACTTTGGGTGTCGCTAGCCCGCACGTGATTGATGTTGCCGCCGCTTACGCCACCTTTGCAGCACAAGGTGTCTATGCCAAGCCATTTATCGTGAAAGAAGTTTTGGGAGCAAACCAAGGCGTCCTCTACGAATCACGCATCCAAGCAAATCAAGTCTTTGCTGCTGATGTTATGGCCGATACAACTGCAGCACTTCAGGGAGTAACAAAATTCGGAACAGCAGCTGGTGCACTCGCTAGTTTCGGCCGACCATCTGCCGGAAAGACTGGAACAACTTCTGATAACGCATCAGCTTGGTTCAATGGCTACACACCTCAGATGGAGGCAACCGTTGCCATGTTCCGTGACGACGCTACTCAATCACTCAACGGCATTGGCGGACTTAACGCTGTTACAGGTGGTTCATATCCGGCAAGTATCTGGAACCTCTTCATGAAGACGACACTCGCGAAGCAACCGATTGTTGATTTCCCTGCCCCCGCAAATATCGGAGGAAATGAACCGGTTGATATGACTCAAGCAGTACCGACACTTGATCCAGCACTTGCGGAGAAGCCAACACCAGTGGCAACAGCCTTTAAGCCAACCCCTTCACCTAAAACCAAAGCTAAAAAGAAGTAATTAAAGGGGCTTTTGGGCTTATGAAGTACGCAACGAAGTCGATCATCGTTCTCGCCTTTCTCAGCGCACTCTTCTCTTTTGTGAAATTCGATCATTGCCTCAATACCAACTTTGCTACTCCAGATGTCTACACGCATGCGTGCTACTCAGATCTACCCGCGCTATTTGGGGCACGTGATCTCATCAATCACGTATGGCCTTATTCAAGTGCATCGAACTCGGTGGAATACCCACCGATCACTGGTTTAGTGATGTGGGCGAGTGCGCTACCAACCCATAGTGACAAGATCTACTTCTTGATCAACGTTGGACTCATTGCACTCTTATTTATAGGAACAGTATTATTAGTTGCAAAGATGAAACCCGAGCTCTGGTATTTATTGCCCGTCGCTCCTGCTGTGATTGGTTCGCTCTATATCAATTGGGATCTGTGGGCGGTCGCCTCTGCTGTACTCGCAATCTATTACTTTGACCGACGTCTTTATGATTACAGCGCTTTGGCACTTGGACTTTCGATCGCAACAAAGTTCTTCCCGATCGTTCTCCTTGCACCAATCGCACTCATCTTTTATCGCCGCGGGCAATTGAAAGATGCAATTCGTTATTTGATCGTGACTGCTGGAACCTGGTTACTTATCAATGCCCCGTTCATTATCTTTAACCAGACTGGCTGGTGGCGCTTCTTTAAGATGAATGGCGAACGCGGTGTTGATTTCGGTTCACTCTGGTATGCCCTCAATCTCTTTGGGATATCGACGAGCAACCTCAACACACTTTCGATTCTTCTATTCTTAATCGGTATCGCTGCCTATGCTGTTTACTTCTTTGGGCTTGGGCAATTGCCAACGTTGGCATCAACATCATTTATCGTCGTTGCCATCTTTACGATTTCAAGCAAGGTCTACTCGCCACAATATGTTCTCTGGTTAACCCCGCTGGCGATCTTGGCGATGCGCGATAAAAAAGATCGACCAGCCTTCTGGATCTGGCAGGGGGCGGAGCTGATCTACCACCTCGCTATTTGGGAGTACCTGGCCTCTTATTCAGGGAGCCACTTTGGCCTCCCAGCGAAGGCCTACGCGGCGGCAACCCTGATCCGTATTGGGGCGACGATCTTCTTCGCAGCGCGCGTATCCACACGCTCGGCCCATCCCCAGAACCTCGAATTTCTCATCTCCCAGACCGGCGGCTACGCTTAGCCTTCCCCTTACAAGGCCTGGCACCCGTCAGATCTGTAGTTTGGGGAGCAGTAACCCTCCTGCCGCAGAAATCCTGCGGCCGCTTTAGTCCAGAGGAGGTTGGGTTAACGCATGCGTCATTATGAAATCATGGTCATTCTCGATCCTGAATTAGAAGAACGCACAGTCGCACCGAGTCTTGAGACATACCTCAAGATCATCAAAGACAG
>Ga0214164_1000410_pt1 | contig 28046 bp, 34 predicted proteins | sample TroBogepilimnion_13_FD_153003 | JGI IMG/M metagenome (GOLD analysis project Ga0214164, IMG submission 153003) | Freshwater microbial communities from Trout Bog Lake, WI - Practice 03JUN2009 epilimnion v4 | ecosystem: Environmental > Aquatic > Freshwater > Lake > Epilimnion/Euphotic zone ...
TATATGCGTACTTACATCCACTCCTAATCATTTAAATTTTATTCTGATGCTTGGGAATCAATGAATAAATCGTAAAATCCATCAAATGTGCATGGCAAAAGATTATCGTCTGTCATGTCATAAGATTTAGGTTTTCCATTTATCCAAATGGCGCATGATGGAATATCGTTACCTGCTCCACAAGTTATAAGTTTTTCTCCATCAAATGATGTATAAAAGCGAGTATTTTCGCTTAGTTCATAATTTCCAATTTTCATCATCTAAGCTTCGGTTCTGCTTGGGAAGCCATGATGGCAGATTGAAATCCCTCAAAATCTGAAAATAATATAAATTCATCTTCAGGCAATTTGTAAGGATTTGGTTTACCGTCAATCCAAATAGCGCATCGTGGAATATCTCCACCTGCGTTAATTGTGATGGGCAACTTGTCATCACCTGTGATTAAAAATTCTGTTTCAGGGCTTAGTTCATAATTACCAATTTTCATTTTCTAAACCTCCTCTAAGATTCGGCTTGAGACGCTATGATGGCAGCCTTAAAGCCCTCAAAGTTTGTGGGCAATATAAATCCTTTTTCAGGTAATGAATAAGGCTTGGGGTTTCCTTTTATCCAAATTGCACATTGTGGTATGTCACCACCAGCATTGCATGTAATTGGTATTTCATCACTGCCTGTTATATAAAAAGTAGTATCAGGACTCAATTCATAATTGCCGACTTTCATAATCAACTTCCTATCAATATGATTTTTGTATGGGGTCTAGTTACCAAAACGTGCATGTCCTTGAACTAAAAGTTCATCAAATATGCGCTCCAAATCTACATTTGAACCTCGCACACCAGCTACAACCTTTCCAGCCCAATTAAAGTATTCGAGCTTTCGGCTTGCTTCCCAATTCTTGGGCGGGTGCTCTAATATATCCCGAAGATTACAAATCTTATCTGCCAACTTCACTAACTTAGCCTCTTTTGAGGCGTGAGCAGAATGCTCAATCTGCATAAGCTTTCTTTCAGCTTTATCTAAACTTTTATCATCTGTAACTTCCATAACAATAGAAGCTATCTTTGCACCAAAGGAATCAATCAATTCCTGCTCGGTAGTTTTTGTATCTTCAACTGTGTCATGTAACACAGCAGCACAAAGTACATTTACATCAAGTACACCGCCCTCATTCGCAAGCACATCCGCTAACGCAATGGGGTGATTAATATAGGGTGATGCATCGACATCTTTTCTGCGCTGTTTCTTATGTTTAGTTGCGGCAAAAGCAACCGCTTTAATAAGTAATGAAAAATCCAAGTTTCTTTTCTTCATACTCCATTCAGCACCGCAAGCTAAACACCTCCGTTGTGGCTGACCTTCTTCTATAGCGCATCCACCAAGAGCAATTTCGCCACGCTCCACTTTCTCAGCAAGGTCTACACTTGGATAACCGTAAACTAAATTTACGCCTGCATTCTGTTTACATTCAGGACATTTATATTTTCTAATCACCATTATGGATTCCTCAAATAACTAAACACTTCCGCCCATTCCTTCAATGAAAGTTGAGATAAAACTTTGAATCTTGTCACCGATGCGCTCAAGAATAGCCTTACGCTCCAAGACTTTTGGTTGAAAACTCAATGAATTCTTAATTTCTTGTTGTCTTGGAAAGCGACTTGCAAATTCGTAATTTTGCAGAATCTTCTCCAGCTCTTCAGGCACTATCTGTTCATCTCTACATAACTTCTCGAAAGCCTTTTGTTTTCGCTCCAACCAATAATTCTGAAAATTACCAATAACATCTTCACCTGATTTGAGTTTAGGTAAATTGCTTTCAATAAACTCTTCTATCAATTCACGCTTACTGCGAAGTTGCACTCCCCCAGCGACTAAGTCGATAATTTCTTTTTTACGCTTCTTGGCTTCATCAGGCGTACTTCCATGCAACTTAACAAGTAGAGTTAGGATATATGCAACATTAATTTCATCACGATGAATAAGGGCTAACTCAAAGTCTATATCATTGAGAACAGAGGCTTTTTCAGTTCCATCTCTAACTTTGACTTTGTCATGAATATCCAAATATTTACTTTTGTAATCTTCAAACTGCTGCTCAGAAAGGGCTAAATGCGATTCACTAAAATCTGAGAAAGTTGTGAGGATATTTTTAAGACGTAGTAACTCTCTAAATCTCTTAACAAACGCAAGCTCAGCATCTTCATCCGCTAAAACATCAACACTGGCAACCGTAGGGGTAATCTTCAAAAGGTCTTCTGTTGCTTCATTGAACTTGTTAACGTAATCCTCATAAGGTTCAAGCAATACTGTTTCTTTTGCATCTTTATTTGAGAATAAAGCGATAGCTTCATCGGTAGCGGCTTTGAGGTTTCTGAAGCACACAATATTGCCTTGTGACTTCTTATCATTAAGTATACGGTTAGTGCGTGAAAAGGCTTGTATTAAGCCATGGAACTTGAGATTTTTATCTACGTATAGTGTGTTCAGTCTTGGGCTATCAAAACCCGTTAAAAACATATTAACCACAAGCAATATATCAATCTCGCCTCTACGAACTCTTTGAGCAATGTCTTGATAATAGTTATAGTAAGTCTGACTATCTTTAGTTGAGTATTTAGTTCCGAACATCAAATTGTAATCATCAATAAAATCATCCAACTTGTCTCTGCTATATGGATTAATTGCACCCTCAGGTATAGGACTTTCTTCGGGAATTAATCCACTAGTTAAGCTATTGGCGTTAGGGTCTTCTTCATTGGCAGCATAACTAAAAATCGTTGCAATCTTTAAGGGCTTAACAGCGCCTAATTGTTTCTGTTTAAATAGCTCGTAATATTTGATTAAGGTCTGCACACTACTTACACAAAACATAGCTGTAAAGTCAGGTGTTTTAGTTTTATGAGCATGGTGCAATAAGATGTAGTCAGTAATCTTCTCAAGGCGTGGCTGACTATCTAGCAAGGCTTTAGTGTCAATCGCCTCAACTTTAATATCCACGTCAGTAGCAATATCTAACTCGTTGGCACTATTCTTACGAGTGTATTTACCAACGTACTCTACAGCGAAGCGAAGTACGTTCTCATCACTAATAGCATCTACAATGACGTACTTGTGTAGGCATTTTCCAAACAATGACTCCGTGGTTTTATTACCTGAAGCATTATCAGCAAGTATAGGCGTTCCAGTAAACCCAAACATCTGAGCATTACTAAAGAAGTTTTTAATGTTTTGGTGCGTATCACCAAATTGACTGCGATGACATTCATCAAAAATGAAGACAAATTTCTTATCTTTAAGATGGGTGACTTTGCTCAAATAATGCTCTTTCATAATGGCATTATTGAGTTTCTGAATAGTCGTAAGAATTAACTTAGTACCATCATCATTAAGCTGCTTAATTAGGTTATGGGTATTGGTCGTAGCATCAACACTACCTTCAGCAAAACCATTAAATTCTCGAGCAGTTTGGAAGTCTAGGTCTTTCCTATCGACCACAAAGACCACTTTATGCACCTTCGGCATATCTCTAATGATTTGACTTGCTTTGAATGATGTAAGTGTTTTACCGCTGCCAGTGGTGTGCCAAATATAAGCATTGTCATTGCTATTCTTAACAGCATCTACCAAGGCTTCTGTAGCATAGAATTGGTAGGGTCGAAGTACTTTAATAATCCGCTCTTGTGTCAGCACCATGTAATGCGTAATCATTTTGGCAACATGACAAGGCTTTAAGAACTCTGCACTAAATTCATGCAAATCAGACAAGCGATTATTTAATTTATCAGTCCAAAAAAATGTCTGCTGAAAGCTCTGCTGTTTGTTATTAGAGAAATACTTAGTATTCACCCCATTACTAATGATGAACAACTGCACATACTGAAATAACCCTGCCCCAGCATCATAAGAGTCGTGCTGATAGCGATTAATCTGATGAAAGGCAACTTTAAGCTCTGCACCACGTCTTTTGAGTTCAATCTGCACTAACGGTAACCCATTAATGAGTATGGTTACGTCATAGCGGTTCTTACGCTTACCTTGAATACTAATTTGATTGGTAACCTGAAATTCATTCAAACACCAGTCATCAGAGTTTATGAATCTAATACGAACAACTTCCCCGTTATCTCTTTTAATAGGGAAGGGTTTATCTCTTAGAATTCCAGCACGCTCAAAGACATCACCTGTATTTAGACGATTCAGGACTATTTCAAATTCATTGACACTGAGCTTAATGTTGTTGTGTATTTCCAGCTGGTGTTTGAGATTAGCCAACATTGCTGCTTCATCTTCAATGACCACTTTGACGTATTCCATCCCCACCAATTGGTTGATAAGGGCAGCTTCTAAAGCGTGTTCAGATTGAACTGACATCATCATACAAACATCTTTTGCAATAAACCTTGCTTATATTGCTTTACAGCTTCTAATTGGGATTGAGTGTTGGTGATTTTTTCGTCAATGGCGGTGAGGAAATTGGCAATTTTGGTTTGTTCTTTTACACACGGGAAATCAATAGCTATCTTCGCCATTACACCATTCATTAATTTTGGATTGCCAACATAAGAAACATACCTTCTTGAAACAGCATTAATCATTGCAGCAATACAAGAGTTTGCATGACCATCCTTATTAATTAGAACTCCACAAACATTTGTACAATAAAATTTACCATCTCTAAAGTTTACATCGCCAGCATTTGCACCGTCAGTTGTCCAGGTAATACTGTTTTCATACAAATACTCATTGTAATAACCTGACAAACCATTATTTTTTGTTTGGGATGAATATACTGGATATTTATGTGTGTTTGTTTTGGACTCACTAACTAAGGGCATTGCTAAAACATTGCCTCTTGTAACTTTGAACACCTCACCAATCTCTTTCTCTTCCCAATCAGGAAAATCCCTTCCATCATCATCTTTAAAGCGCAGTTCTTGGCTAAAAATCTGTTGCATCACGCCTTTTTTGTATTGGGTTAATAGGTCGTGCTTTTGGTTGAGTTTTTGGATTTTTTCATCAACTGCGGTGAGGAAGTTGGCAATTTTGGTTTGTTCTTTTACGCTAGGAATATGAACAGGAGTGTTGAAGAAGTCAGTGTTTCTAATATGAACCTGCGTACTCCCCACCATCATCGTCTGCATTAACTCACGATATTTATCAGTATTGGAATATTGTATTAAAAAATCATCTCTTAAATTTTCATTAATTTGAATGCCATATACACCCTGAGCCAAAATGTATTTTTTATTATTGCTATATTTAACTATGAAGCCAATATTCGGACCACTAGGCACTAAATCGCGAAGGGTTGTTATTAAATAACTTTTATCAACAACAGACCTATGATTTGATTGAAAGAACAAATCTGTACAGTATGTAGGTTCTTTTTCATCAAGCAGAAGAAAACCTCCACTAGATATTGCCTTTTTGGGGATAACTTCAAAATCACCATTTTTTTCAAAATCTTTTGGTTTTAGTGGAGCACCGCCTTTGTGTGACAACACAAAATCACCTATTTTTTTTGGTTCCCACTTAGGATATTCCACCCCATTGTCAGACTGAAATCTTAACGCTGGAACATTCATGCTTACTGCCCCCGCAACGCAAAAGGTGGCTGAATACCAAGCTCTTTGCAGAAAGCCGCAATTGTTGCGTCTGTTGTTTGGCTAGCAATATCCAACTCAATTAACTGGGCAGAAATAGCACTTAAATCAATCGCATCTTCGACTTCAAAGGTATCTACATACCTTGGAATATTCAGGTTGAAGTCATTCGCTTTAATGCTTTCAATGGAAGCTAGATGACTGTATTTTTCTTCATTAGAACGAGCTTTATAGGTATCGACTATTTTTTGAATGTGCTCGGGGCGCATGACATTTGTCGTCTTCACTTTATCGAAATGCTGACTAGCATCGATGAACAATATGTTGTTTGGGTTTTTGCGACACTTTTTGAATACCAAAACAACAGTAGGTATTGCTGCACCGTAGAACATGTTAGACGGCAACCCAATCACAGCATCTAGGCAATTCATCTGCTCAATTAAATATTGACGGATATGTCCTTCTGAAGAGCCTCTAAATAAAACACCATGAGGCAATACAACTGCCATCGTTCCTTCTTCGGCTAAGTGATAAACCATGTGTTGCACAAATGCCATATCGGCTTTACTGCTTGGTGCTAGTTTCCCATAGACACTAAAGCGGTCATCGTTCATATGCAACTGGCTTGCGCTCCACTGCGCTGAAAATGGAGGGTTGGCCACTATGGCATCAAAACGTAAATCACGATGCTGTGGACGCTCTAAAGTGTCTTCCTGCTTAATATCGAATTCTGAGTAATGAACGTCATGCAGAATCATGTTCATACGGGCTAAGTTGTATGTGGTACGGTTCATTTCTTGCCCGTAGATTTTATCTACATGACTAGCTTCACGTTTCACACGAAGCAATAAAGAACCGCTCCCGCAAGTTGGGTCATAAACGCTTTTGAGATTCTTATTATTGGCGGTCACCAGCTTAGCAAGTAATGTAGATACTGGTTGAGGTGTATAAAACTCACCAGCTTTCTTACCAGCACCGCTGGCAAACTCACCAATCAAATACTCATACGCATCACCAAGAACATCAGCAGTAGCATCACTAAGGTTGAAGTCAATCTTGTCTAAATGGACTAATACTTTTGCGACAAGGTCGTTTTTCTCTTTTTCGGTCTTACCAAGTTTGCCTGAGGTTAAATCTAAGTCTTCAAACAAGTTAGCAAAATCATCGGCACTATCGGTTCCCAATGTGCTTTGTTCAATGTTTTTAAGTATCTTGGTTAGGTCACCCAAAATAAAGTTATGGCTATCACCAACACCATTGGAATCTAGTTGATTACTACCCTTCATAGCAATTGCATGAAATAGCTCAGAAGGCTTCAGGAAGTAACCTAACTCATCTAGTGCGGCATCTTCTAGGGCTTCTATATAGGCTTGTCCTTCCGATGTGTCTTCGTTGATTTCAGCAAATTTCAGACTTTCTTGTGCGAGTTCACCATCGGCAAAGCGTTGGATTTTTTCGGAGAGATATTTATAGAAAATAAAGCCTAGGATGTAGTCCCTAAACTCATCTGCACCCATCTTTCCTCTAAGAGTGTTGGCGATATTCCATAGTTGCTGTTGTAACTGACGACGTTGCTCTTCTGACATATCTTCCTCACTCATTAAATCTACGTTATTCGTAGAGTTTTGAGTTTGATTATCTACGAGAATCGCAGATATGGTCAAATCTATTCCTAAGTCATTATTCGGAAAGCGGCTGAAGGATGCTCGGCTTGATGCTGGTATTGCCCAAGACAAGTTAGGAGTGATGATTGGATTAGATGAAAGCTGTAGTAGTGCAAGAATGAGCAGATATGAAAATGGGGTTCATTCACCACCATTCACTACAGTTGAAAGAATTGCAGAAGCCCTAAAATTACCAACAGCATATTTTTATTGCGCTGATGATGCTTTAGCTGAACTAACCAAGCAATATTTTCATGCCTCTTTGGAGAATCAGAATGCATTGCTAACTTACGCGAAAAAACTAAACACTTTCTAACAAGCCATCAATTCTCAAAACAAAGTCGTTGGAACTCATTCCTAGAGCTTCTAACGCTTCAATCGGTAGTGCATTTAAAACACTTTGGTCATCAAACGTTAATTCACCAGCTTTAATCCGATTTGCTAAATCATGAAGTTTTTCATAGTGATGGATAACACCCTTATAGTCATATTGCCTGCTATAAGGGAATTCAATATATTTGGGTTCATCATCAGGAATAGCATTTCTTAGACTTTCCATACATTCACGAAAAGCAATATCCTCAATATCAGAATCCACATCCAAAACACGAATACGAGAAGCTAATTCCAATTTCTCAAGTCTTTGTTTAAGAGTTAACATTATTATTTTCTTCAAGTAATGCAATCCGTTTTTCAAGGTCATGTATTTCAATCATCTTTGCAATTGCAGTAAGCGTATATACAAGACGACTTCCATCACTAGATTGAATAGCCCCTGATTTCATATCTCGATAGACTCTAGCCATCTCCAACCTAACGTCATCAACGGTCGCTAGGTCAATCTTTTTGCTGGGGGTATGCAATACATCACCACTAAAGTTATCAATGGTTGTAGGCTCTTTTGTGTCGGAGTTATTAACCATTAGAAGCTCGCTCATAAGCATTCATTTCGTGAACGAAAGGGTCATCAACAAACGCTTTCTCTAGAGACTGTATTTGACTTGAATTAAATGTATTTAAATTAACTAAGGACTCGACATCACCCTGACGGGGTACCTGAGCGGTAGTTGAGATGGTTAAATTAGGCTCTTTAGTGGCTTTTTTCTTAATAGCATTAGTTATCGCTGCACCATCTTTCCCTCCCCTACTCTGTTTAGCTTTCCTTTCAGCTAAATGCTGACGATAATCATCTAATTCAGGACAAATAAATAACCCTTCTTTTTCATAAAGAAAAGATTTCACTCGTTCGGTAAGCCCTTCTTTAACATCCGAAACGTCACATGCAAGATATTTAGCCAAATCAATTGGAGATGCTGGAACCTCTTTATTTTCCCAACACTCAAGACGAATTGAATAAAGCAATCCACGTTCAGTTAGATTCATTAGCCGATATTTTTTATTAGCTAATATAGATGCCGCATATTCTAGATAAGCTGGTGGTTTACGATTTTGTGTCATTGTTAAATCTCCAGCTTACTAGTTCGTTGGTTTTGAAGAGTGAGAACTAATGTTTTAATTTCAGCCTCATTTTTACCTTCAATACGAGCATTTAGAATTGCCTCGATTTCATTGCTAAGCCAACCGACTGCTCTCAATCCAACATGAATTGGTTTAGTAATTAGACCTTGAGATACTTGAGCATAAAAAGTGGAGCGAGATATACCTAATATTTCTTTTGCTTTAGCAATACGCTGAATGATAATCGCCATGTTTTACCCCTTTGGGTGTTGTTGAACATGGCTAGATTCTGATATTGAAGGAAATGCGAATGTACGAACTAGGGAATACCAAAGCCGAATTCGGAATTGAGGACTTATTTTGTGCGGGATTCCACCGCATCAGGTATTTTTTTCAAAACGTTTCTTATAGTGTCATCAGAAACTAGTACACCCAACTCCTCTGTCATGCGAAGTATCTCAGATGTTGTCTCTCGTCCTACTGGGTCAAAGCCATCATATTTTAATAAAGCTGCGATGATAGTCAGCAATGTATTTCGCTCTTTATTGCCAAGTGGCTTTTCAACGCTGTTTGATTCTAGATTTATTGACGTTTCGAATTCTTTAAGTGACTTGGTCTTAATCACTAATGAGGAGTTTTCGGGGAAACTTATTGATGGAATATAATCAAATTTAGCTATCTCCCTTTTAACATAATCAACAGAGAAATTGCCATTTCCATCTTCTGATATTGGTTTTAATTGCTCTTGGGGAAGTTTTGAATAAAGTGAGAACATCCGCCCATCTCGCTCAACAATAATTCTTCCATACTCCACTTCAAGCTCACCTCCACCGATAATTTTCTGATATTTATTTTCAACTTCTAATCGATTACCAGCCATCATGGGGACATCATACAATCCTTCTAAATAATGAATTTCATCAGCTCTTACTGATAAAGCATCATCACCTAAAATGCTACTATTGACTCCATCAAAAGTTGGGAAACCTTCAGATTTAATGCTTACAACTTTTATTGATTTTGCTGTTACATTATTAGGGAAGTAGATGGCTAGATTCAATTGTTCATCTAAACAGAATCTTAAAACATCCGCCTCCGTTACTTCTTCCTTGAAAATAAGTGATAGATGCTTTGCTGAGTCCGATATTGTTAGCCATTCTTTCAAGTTAAATAACTTTCTCATTTCAACCACCCTCTTTTCTTCTAACAACATCTCATTCAACAGCTTATTTCATTGACGATTTAACACCAGCAATTGATACTACATTATCAGCATTTAGAATAGCTTCCAATCTATTACCTAGCCTTTGCCAAGCATCACGCATCGCATCCTCATAATCAGCAAATAAGTAATGCTTTGCTGAGCCAGTAACAACCTTATGGTGTAAACATAAATCAGCTACTAAAAGACTATTATTAATATCTAACATCTTTTGCATAATCGTAGCGCCAGTAGTTCTCAAGTCATGCGGAGTCCATTTCTCATCACCAATTACAAGACTATTATTTTCAACTCGAAACTTTAATTTTTTTGTACGGTTTTTAAAATTAAGCTGCCTATCACCAATTTGCTTACTTGCTGATTTAACACATACATGTCCTTCTTCTTTATGTGTTGCAGGGAAAACCCATTTACTATCACCTGTAATTAGTTTTAGAGCTTCAAACTGTGAGTAAGCAAAATCAGATAAATAAATTAAATGGTCTGTTTGTTTACTTTTACCCACTTTTTTAGTGTTAGCAGCTGGAATAAACCAAGTACGCTTCTTAAAGTCGACATGTGCCCATTCAGTCATAAGCAACTCACCAATACGACACAAAGTACTCAAACAAAGCCACATTGCGTATTGAACTTCTTTTTTCAAGGGTCTCTCAACCCCGTATTTGTTGCTAGCACCAGCATAGGTATTAGTCGTATTTTCTAGAGCTACTTTTAATCGCTTAATTTCTTCAATACTTAAAACACGCTCCCTTACCTTAGTGAAATCGGGAGGAAGTATTTTATTAATCTCAACCAACTCAGCGGGATTGCCTTCAATCATCAAAGAGCGCCATGGTTTGCGCCTTTCAGACCAAGTTATCATTTGTTTAACATCTTTAGATAACTCAAAAGCAGTTGCGTACTTCTTATCTGCAACTATTTTTTTATAAATTTTTGATAAGTGCTGGTCATCAAGTTTTCTAATTTCAACTGAACCAATTGCTGGGATAATGTATTTATTGAAGGTTTGGATAATATATTTGTTAGCGTCTTTACGTTTAACACCCTCTGCCACCCAAACATCAAACATATCTTTAACTGTCAGGCTATCTGCTTTTCTTTGAGCATCCCTAGCGTTTATTTCTTCATGCGCTTCAGCATTAAGAATTTTGTCAGTTATCTTTTTTACACGTGGGTCTATTCCTTTTTTAACAAGTTCACGAGCGTTATTTCTTTCCTCCCGAATTTTAGTTAGCTCGGCATCAGGGAATATTCCGCAATAATGCCAAACCTTCTTACCATGCAACTTGAATCCGTATTTGAAGGAAACTTTAACCCCGTTCTTGTTGACCCTTACCTCTCCAACAAGACCCTCTCCATCAGATATGCTATCGCCCATCCACTCAGGCTTTATAGCTTCAAGCTCTTTAACAGTCCATTTGCCGTTTTTTGAAACAGATTTTCTAGTTGTCATTTCATTTCCAATTTCTATGGGTACACCCATGGGTACACCAAAAAATAGATTAAACTGAATTAAACAAGATTATATCGGACTATTATGAGAAAATATTAATATAATTAAGTATATGTATTTATGTAAAATAATTCACTTATTAGAGTCCAAATTAGTTCTAAGTAATTTATAATGAAGTTTATAGATTTTATTAATTTAACTGGCTACGAACCAAGGGGTCAGGAGTTCGAATCTCTTCGGGCGCACCATATAATTAAAAGGCTTACAGTTTACGCTGTAGGCCTTTTTTATTTTTAGGCTTCAAGTATCCATTTTAACCAAGTAGAATAAGTACATTAGCACTAATCAAGGTGATATGTGAAAATTCTGTTAGTGGAAGATGATGCCGCACTTGGTCATGCGATGAGCACTTCACTTAATCGTGCTGGCTACACAGTAAACTGGGCGCACGACGGCTACGAGGCTGATATAGCCTTGCACGACCATGTCTACGATGCCGTAATTCTTGATTTAGGTTTACCTAAAATTGACGGGTTTGAAGTGCTTAGAAGAATGCGTGGGCGCAAGGTCATGGCGCCGGTGATTATTTTAACTGCTCGCGATGATTTAGATGACCGCGTTAAAGGCTTAGATTTAGGCGCTGACGATTATTTGACTAAGCCATTCAAATTACCTGAGCTAGAAGCACGTCTACGCGCCCAAATCCGCCGTAATAATTCGATACTCGCCTCAACCATTGAATATGGCCCTTTAATACTCAATATCACTGACAAAATGCTCACTGTTAATGGTGAGCAGATGATGCTATCGCCGCGTGAATTTGGCGTTCTAGAAATGCTACTTTCACGTGTTGGGCGCGTAGTGAGCAAAGAGTCTATTGTGGAAGCCTTATGCAAGTGGGATGAAGGTGTTGGCAACAATGCGATTGAGGTCTACATTCACCGTATTCGCAAAAAACTAGAGCCTATCGGCATTAATGTACTGACAATCCGCGGACTTGGTTATTTGCTTCAAAAGGCACAAGCTTAATATGAAAAAAACTTACTCGTCGTTACGCAAAAAACTGTTGCTCTTGTTAGTACCCCCGTTGCTCATTTTAATTTTAATTGTCTCATCGATTTTGTTTCGGTTTGCAATTGTTGAACAGCGGGATGCATTTGATAATGCATTGTATGATTCGGCTTATTCCATCTACCAATTAATCCAAAAATCAGATGATTCAATTGATAATTTGTCTCTACCAAAAAATGAAAAACAGTTCATATTAAACGACCAATCCGATGTCATTTTTTATAATGTTGTTGATACCACTGGCAAAGTCCTTAATGGTAACAATGACGCAGGACTAATGCCTCAAACAAACCACCCAGCGACAAACCCTTATTTTCGAGATGGCACAGTTCAAAATCTGAATGTGCGAATCGTCACTACACTGGTGAATATCCAAAAAAATGGTGTTGAGCTTCCCGTCTTCATACAAGTCGCAGAAACATTAAATAAACGAGAGGCGTTAGCTAGCAATGTACTGATAGACATTATCGTGCCACAATTAATCTTAGTACTATTCACAATAGCTATTATTTGGTTTGGCGTAGAGCGTGGATTGCAGCCTTTATTTGACTTACAAGCTGCTGTATCAAAGCGCTCATATCTAGACCTTAGCGCAATTGAATTACCTGACGTGCCGACAGAAGTGATGATTCTCGTCAACTCAGTCAACTCATTAATGAGACAGCTAGAAAGCGTATTGAATGCGCAGAATCGCTTCATTGCAGATGCAGCACATCAGCTTAGGACCCCTTTGGCAGGCGCGCAGGCGCAACTAGAACTTGCATTGTCAGAAAGCAAGCCTGAGCAGCATCAACAGCTATTGGAGCGCGTTAGCGCAAGTATGGAGCGCTTATCGCATACCATCACGCAATTACTCAGTTTGGCAAGAAACCAACAAGATGCTTCTCACAACATGGCATTAACCCCAGTAAATCTTAACAAAATCGCTCAAGAGGTAACAACAGATATGGTACCAACTGCGATTAAGAAAGGATTAGATCTTGGCTTTGAAGCAGACTCTCAAAAAACGATGGTATTAGGTGATAGCAAACGCCTAAAAGAAATGCTCTACAACTTGGTTGATAATGCTGTGCTTTATACGCCTGCTGGTGGAAAAGTCACCGTCAAAGTCCAACGAGAAGCTGGTGAGATTGTTTTAAGTGTAATTGATAACGGCCCAGGCATTCCCAAAGCAGAACGAGAAAAAGTATTTGAGCGCTTTCACAGAGTCATGGGGACTGGTCAAGAAGGTAGCGGGTTGGGCTTATCTATCGTGATGGAAATTGCACAGTTACATCAGGCTAACGTAGAAATTGCTGATGAGCCAAGAAAGAAAGGGCTTAATATACAAGTGAGCTTTGCAGAGGCAAGAGACTTAAAGAGCTAAATAAGAGCGATGCTTTTAATATTACTTGGATTAATTTTAGCGCTACTGCCTGTGATTTTAACCACGGCATTTCCGCATTTGATTGTGATTAGCATTTATGCTGGTACTTTGCCTTGGCTAGCGCTTGGTTGGGCAATTTTGGTGATAACGATTGTCATGCGACGGCAAAGAATTGCCGAATGGCGCGAAAAGCGTAAGCTTAATAAAAAGAAGAAAACGAAATAATCACTATTTTTTGTTTTCTTCCCAGGCTTTATCAAGTACCAATTGTTTTTCTTCTAGCGCCTTCTGCGCTTTATTTAGGCGCTCTAATTTAGCCGGCAGGCCTTTTTTTAGCGCATCAAGTTGCTGAGCTTGCTGCGCAATTCTGTTTTCAAGCTCTTTAATGCTATCAGCTAAAGCTTGATGATCTCGATTAGCAGTATCGAACTCTCTCTGCGCCATACGGACTTGATACTGCTCATCGCTAATGTCTTTAGCCATTGCACTGCAGTTGAGCAACAGCCCAAACACCAACACAAACGATCCGTATTGATTCCTTTTTATTAAGTTCGCCATTTATATTCGCAATACCTTTAGTCTTGTATTTGGTTATCATAAATCAAAATAATGACAAATCAATGTAATTGAAACATGTCCTTATCTTTGCAATAAAAAAAGGGCTGCTTTCGCAACCCTTTTAACGAAGCAATTTAAATTAAAAAGTTAATTTGCAGCACATCCATCTTCTTGCTTGTGGGTTGCATCTACCACTACACGGCGGTTAGGTGCTAAACACTCAATAATTTTTTTATTGCCTTTGACGCCTTTGCAATCAACTACTGGCTCAGATTTACCTTTACCAACTGACTTAATATGAACATCATTAACACCATGCGAAACCAAGTACTTTCTTACGGCATCAGCTCGACGCTCAGAAAGTTTTTGGTTATAGGCATCCGTACCAATTTTATCGGTATGTCCAGTCACTAAAATAAACTCAACATCATCATGTTCTTTGATCTTGGCAGCGACTTCATCCAATACTTGATTATTTTTACCTTTAATTGTGTATTTATCGAAGTCAAACAAAGCTTCTGATTGAATCGTAATTGTCTCAAGTACTGGCTTACATGCTGGCTTAGCAGCAATAACTGGGGCCTCAACAACAGGAGCCTCAACAACTGGGGCCTCAACAACCGGCATCGGAGCAGGCGTTGGTGCTGGCGCACCAAAACGGAAAATCGCACCGAGATTCAATATCGTATTGCCAACTGTTTTGTTATCACCGCCAACATTAGCTTCACTCCATACAGAGCGCAAGTCCGCTTGCAAACCAAGGTTTTCAGTCACTAAGTACTGGACACCGGCACCAATATTACCCATAACTGAATCTTTTGAACCACTACCAGCAAGGTCTAACTTATTGTGGGCATACCCTACACCTACTAATAGGAACGGACGCAGCTTCTCACGACTGAACATATAAAGCGCATCAACCCCAAAAAGTGTTTGCTTATATTTTCCAGTCGTATTGCCATCCACGCTTGCGTAAGAGACTCCAAATTGAAGATCCCAATTTGGCGCAAACTCTTTACCCATTCGAATAAAGCCACCTACGCCGTCATCAGCTTTCAAATCACTATCAGTCCAGTTATAGCTAACGCCTGGTAACGCATACCAGCTACCTTTATAAGCTTCATCATCTGCAGAGGCAGCAAACGAAGCCATTGATAATGTCGTCAACAGCGCCAAGCCCATCAAATTCTTTTTCATATCAGCTCCTTCAAACTTCTTTAGGCATACCATAAGCTTTAAATTATACGACAAGGACGTTTCTAAATTGTTACAAAATTGGAATCTAAGATCACATTGGCATTCTAATAAATTAAAGCGGCCGTAAATTATCTACGCGCAGAAAATATTTCTTCGCATAAGCCAGCAATTGACCGTCAGTCGGATGGTCCACCGTCTCAACACCTACAACTTTATTGCTGATTTTCACATCATTTTGATTGATATGCTTAATCAACTCCAACTTAGCCACCCCAGGGCCCACAATCAAAATCTCATTAGCTCCTGCAACCGCTTCAACCACTTCATGCAAATAAGCCTCAGAGCTGACTTGATGATGCCCAGTAAGAATACCAGCCTTTTGATGAATATGGCCGTGCTTTGATTTTGTCGTGATGGTCGAATTTTCGTGCGTATCTGCATTAAATTGAATCAAGTGCGCTTCTTGATGATCGATCCAAACAACAGCGTGGCTTAATGACATCGCTAAACTCCTATAAGAGAAAGCTTAATGCTAGCGCTTAAGCGCCGTAGTGGTGTTGTCTCAGATCAAATGAATGCAAAAATAAAGGCAGATTTTTTAAAAATATTGATCTTCCAAAAGAAAAAGCCTCAAGGCGCTAACCTTGGGGCTTTTTGAGAAATTCTGCAACTCCACATGCTGGGCTCTGCACTAGGAGACGACTAAGCTACTTCAATACCTTCATTGCAAGCTTTAAGGTTGCATCCAAGGAGTATTTGGATGCACCATCTTTTGCTTTAATAGTCATCCCTTGAATAAGGGTCGTAAAGTATTCCGCCAGTTCAAATGCATTAGCATTTTCAGGTAGCTGCTTGTCAAACTTAGCTTGCTCAAATCTCTTTTGCCATGCGTCTTTATATTTTTCTCTTAAATCTCTCAAGCTGCCGATATGTTCTGCGTGCTCTGGCGCTGTATTTATCGCTGCAGTCATCACTAAACATGAGGACGGGTTATCTTTTCCCGTATACAAATTCACACAAGCATTTAATGTGGCTTCAACCGCATCATAAATTTCTGGAAAGCTATTGAGTACTTTCAGTTGGCCATCCACAACAATTGGTAAGTATGTCTGAACAACTTCTTTAAAGATCGCATCTTTATTACCAAAAGCTGCATAGATACTCGGGGCTTTCATGCCAATGGATTCAATAAGATCAGCCATTGTTGTTCCTTCATAGCCTTTCTCCCAAAAGACATACATCGCTTTTTTCAAAGCTTCATCTTTATCAAACGACCTTGGTCTTCCTACTGTTGCCATACCTAAAACTTTCAATATTTTTTAATAATATAACATAGATTACATAAATGTGTTGACAAGCAAAATATGAAAGATTAATAATGTAATCCAAATTACATTATTTGAATGATTCAGAAAATTTCAGGAGAAAAAGATGAGCAAAGTAGCATTTATAACGGGTGGTAATCGTGGCATTGGATTTGAAACAGCCAAAGCATTGGGCGCTCAAGGAATCAATTTGATTATTGGTTGTAGGGACCTTGCTAAGGGGCAGGCAGCAGCAAAAGAACTACAAGGAATGGGTTTTAATGCTGAAGCTATTTCTTATGATGCTAATGATGAAAAATCACCAGATAGTGTCTATAGCCACATAGAAGAAAACTACGGCGAACTAGATATTCTTATTAATAATGCTGGGATAGCTAACGAGGAGTTGATTGGCAAAAATTCAAGTAGCTTTGTAAGTCAAACTGTTCTGCAAGAGACTTTCCACACCAATCTTTTTGCTGTTGTTGCACTGACACAGAAATTACTCCCACTGCTAATGAAGTCAGTAGCAGGACGAATTGTAAATTTATCAAGCATTCTTGGCTCACTTACTTTGCAAACCATGGAAAATTCTCCAATCAATCCAGCAAAGGCATTTGCATATAACGCATCAAAGACAGCACTGAACGCTTACACAATCCATTTAGCGCATGAGCTTAAAAATACTAATATTAAAGTCAACTCTGCACATCCAGGCTGGGTAAAAACAGAGCTAGGCGGGCCACATGCGCCGATGGAAGTTGCTGACAGCTATAAAACATCATTAAGACTAGCGACATTAGATAGCGATGGCCCAACCGGTAGCTTCTTCCATGAAGCGGATACTCTGCCTTGGTAGAAGACTGCATTAGAGATTCATTCATAGAATTTAAAGAACACATTAATAGGGGCAACAAATGCAAAACTTATCTCATCTCGGTAATGTTTCCGAATTAAAGATTAACGGAAACAGGACGCTTCGTTACTTGAAGACAGGCAATGGCGCTCCATTGATTCTGATTCATACTATTCGTACACAGCTAGATTACTTTGAGCAGGTTATTCCTCAACTCGCAAAACACTTCACTGTTTATGCAATAGATTTACCAGGACATGGTTATTCATCCATTGATACTAAAGCCTCCTATGACGAACCGTATTTCCGCAATGCTGTGATAGAGTTTATTGAAAAACTCGACCTAAAAGAAGTTACCTTAATCGGGGAATCAATTGGTGGCGTATTGGCTCTGACCGTTGCCAGTAAAATACCCAGCCGCATTAAAAAGGTTATCTCATCGAACCCCTACGATTACGACAGAAAATATGGTGACGGTGTAAGACGTGGTAATTTTTTAGCAAATTTTGTAATTAGCCAATTCGCCATCCCATATGTCGGCGCAGCAGTTGCGGCAATGGAGAACATACTTTTTCTTGGCATTATCTTAAAGGGCGGATTAAAAAATAAACGCTGGATGCCCTCAAAGCTTCTAATGGAATTAGATCGAGTCGGCAGACGTAAAGGATATAGACACGTTGAGAGAAGTACATTTGCTGGATGGCAATCGTGGAGCAAGGCCCAATCTCTCTATTCAGAAGTGAAAGCCCCTGTAAAGTTGATTTATGGTCAGCATGACTGGTCAACAGTAGCTGAAAGGAAAAACACTGCTAAGCAATTAGGTGGGATTTCAATTTCTACCGTCACTAATACAGGTCATTTCGCATTTGTAGATAACCCAGAAAAAATGACAGAAATCTTATTAGAAAACTAATCCGCATTTATGGATATATATGAATATTAAAATCTCATCTCGTTATCGCCTGGTTGTTTTTGCATTCTTAATGTCATTTAACACCGCTCTAATCGTGAGCGGTGTAATTACATTTATTAATACACCATCAACAAAAATATTCTTAAATAAATGGCTATCTAACTTCATACTGGGGTGGCCTCTTGTTTTCTTATCAATAATCTTTATAGGGCCGATGGTGAATAGACTAGTGAATTTATTAGTGACGGATAAACCTTAAAAACTATTGTAATACTTGGCGCGCTGCGTGCTGATCGAACCCTGCTCTAAGAGGCCTCTACGCTAATAAAAACAAACCCACGGCTTAGGTGGGTTTGTTTGTTACTTACTATGGCTACCGTCACACATTGGCTGATTTGTTGACTTCTTACATCCACAGAAGTAAACAGTTTTATTTTCTGTGGCTTTATATTCTACAGGTGTAAAAGGCGTACCTTGATGTGAGCCATCACAGAAAGGTTGTGTCTTACTTTTACCGCAAGAGCACCAGTAATAGCTTTTACCAGCTTCAACGTCTACTGCATAAGGTGAGTTTTGTGGGTTTTCTGCTTGCATTTTATTCTCCAAATTTAAGTAAATTACTCTTTAATTGCCTCAACAGGAATGTCGATTGTTACCTCATCACTAACGTATGGCACATGCTTACCCATATTAAAGTCACTACGTTTTACAACTGTTGTTGCATTAGCACCACAAGCTTCTTTCTTAGCCATCGGATGTGGCATACATAGGAATGAAGTCACGGTAAAACTAACTGGTTTGCTAATGCCTTTAATTGTTAAAGTCCCATCAATTGATGAAAGCTTATCACCTTTGAAGTTAAGCTTATTTGATGTAAATGTGGCTGTTGGAAACTTAGCCGTATTGAAGAAATCTTCACCTTGGATATGTTCGTTAAATAATGCATAACCAGTATTCACAGAAATAGTCTGAATAGTCACATCAACTGACCCTTGTTTAGCTTCTTTATCCAAAACAATTTTGCCTGAAGTTTTATCAAACTTACTTAGTTGGGTTGAATAACCAAAATGGCTGTATGAGAACCTAGGCATCGTATGGTTACCATCGATGATATAAGTTTCAGGTGCAGCTAATGCGTTTGCGCTTACGCCAAATGTTACTAATAGTGCTGCTAATAATTTCGATTTCATTTGCTTCTCCTTAAAGTAAATCTTAATAATCCGTTAAAAAATTTCTCTGAGTTTTTTCAATGAAACTTGTATCTCAGTCATTTCATCTGCTGATAGTATTCCAAAAGCTTTCTCTAAATGCGCCAAATGATGCGGAAATACCTTTTCAAATAATTCCTGACCTGCTTGAGTCAGCCCAATCATTTGGCTGCGAGCATCCTCTGGATTAAGCTTTCTTTCGAGGATGCCTTTCATCTCAAGGCGCTCAAGGACGCCAGTCAAAGTACCTTTTGTAACTAATGTCTTCTCACCGAGCTGCTTACACGTCATGTGAGGCTGGTTCCCCAAAGTCGCAATAATATCGAATTGTGTATGTGTCAAACCCAACGCCTTAATATCTGGCGCTGAATATCGCTCAAATGACTGATACGCTAGGGCCAATTCTCTTAATACAGGTAAGAAATTCATCTTTTTAAGCTCAATATAAAGTACTTATTAGTACTAATATAGTACTAACTAAAACTAAATTCAAGTGATAATTGAAAAATTTAACGTTTTATTTGAGAAAAGTCGGGACTCCCGACTTTTTTGATCCTAGACCCTTTGAGTTTAGACCACAGATCAGGTATGCATTGAAATTTGGGATGAATTAAAGGGCTACGTTTTCACGTAACCCTTTCTTTTTATTTTGCTGCTAATGACTAGTTATTTACAGCAAGAATTAGTATCTGTGCCGCAGCTTTCTTTTTTTCCATTACAGCAAGAACAGCCGCAGTTACAGCCGCAACCACATTTACCCTTAATCAGATATTTAATTAATGCCGCTATTGATAAAACTAAAGCAACATTCATCAAGATGCACATTGCAATCGCGTGCATAGGAATTGTTCCATTGAAAATTTCATGCATGATTTTCTCCTAAAGTTAATTAAAAAACTACTTGGACATTTTCTCCTTTGTCCAGTCAGAAGCTTTTTCTAGGTCTTTTCCAGCCCCTTTAAAGGTGGCGCACGCCGTAAGTGAAACTAAAACCAGTAACAAAAGTATCTTTTTCATAGCAGCACTCCATTTACAGCTTAGTATTCTTCATACTACTCTGATTAAAATATGGGGAAAGCATTTTATAAAGCTCCAGCTACAAAATATTTTGCTAGGTAGGTGTAGATTGGAATACCAATCAAAATGTTAAGGGGAAATGTTATCCCTAAGGACATACCCATATAAAGTGCTGGCTTTACTTCTGGCAATGCGTGTCTTAGAACCGCAGGAACTGCAATATAAGAAGCGCTAGCAGCAAGAACCATCAATAAAATGGTTTCGCCAAGACCAAACCCAAGCAACTTAGAAAGAAGGAGTGCAATAGAAGCATGGATAAATGGCGCAACGAGTCCATAAAGAATTGTGACCTTCGGTGTGCCCTTTAAGTAGCCAAAACTTTTTGCAGCTTGAAGTCCCATATCAAGCAGGAAGAAAGATAACATCCCCTTGAATAAATCAATTGAGAATGGTGCCATCCCCTTATGACCAGCATCCCCACTTAGATAGCCGACTAACATAGAACCTAACAATAGAATCTGCCCGCCATCGGTAAATGATTCATGCAAAATGGTTAGGAGTGGTTTGCCTTGGTTTGTATTAGTAGAAATAGATACCCTTGCTTTGTTAGCCAAAATAATCGCAAGGATAATCGCTGGAGACTCCATTAGGGCCATTGCGGCTGCCATATAACCTCCATATGCAATTCCAGCTTGGTCCAAAGTCTGGCTTGCGGTAATAAATGTCACCGCACTAATAGAGCCATAGGTTGCAGCAATCGCAGCAGCATCTAATTTGTTAAGACTGTGACTCAGCAGAAAGTAAGAAAGTAGTGGGATTAAGATAGCAAGTAATATCGCAGATCCCAAAATAAGTGATATTTCGGACGTAATACCCGAGTTGTGCAGAGCAAAACCGCCCTTCAAACCAAGAGCCATCAATAAATAAAGAGACAAGAATCTAGTGACTTGTTGTGGAATTTCCAAGTTCGACTTAAGTAAGCCAGCGGCAACCCCAAAGACAAAAAACAGAATTGCTGGATCAAGAAAGTTATTCATTTTTTCTTCCTATTGAAATTTATGCGTAAGGAATTGTAGGGATTGTTTTTAATAGAGTAAAATCGATATTTATTAGTTTAACTATAGAATAAAATCTATGAATGCAAGTTTCAGGCAACTCAGACTTTTCAAAGCATTAGCTGAAACAGGTAGCGTGACAGCTGCGGCAAGGGTAATGCACGTCACTCAGCCAACAGCTTCAATGCAGCTAAAAGAGCTAAGCAATTCAATTGGAATGCCGTTATTTGAGTTTGTAGGTAAAAAAATCTATTTAACTGAGGCTGGTAAAACATTGGCGTCAAGTGCTCAAACAATTTCCCAAGAATGGGAAAGCTTAGAGCAGACCATTTCGGCAATGAAAGGATTAAAGACTGGCACATTAAGAATTGCCGTAGTCAGCACTGCGAAATACTTTATTCCATCTTTAGTGGGTAGTTTTAGTTCAAATTATCCAGATGTGGACATTGCGTTAGAGGTGCTTAACAGAGATGCTGTTGTAGCAAGGCTCGAAAAAAATATGGATGATATGGCAATAATGACTCAACCACCCGAGCACCTTGAAATTGAAGATGAGGTCTTCTTAGATAATCCTTTGGTTTGTATTGCGCCAAAAAATCATCCATTTAAAAATAAAGAAATAGGTTTAAACGAACTAGCAAAAGAGTATTTCGTAATGCGTGAGATTGGCTCAGGCACCAGAATGTCTTGTGATTTATTCTTTAAAGATAAAAAATTCCCCCCAAAAATACGGCTCACACTTGGAAGCAATGAAGCAATCAAGCAATCAGTAAGCAGCGGCTTGGGCTTATCCATCGTATCGATCCACTCACTAACCGAATATGACCTTAGAGAAACGGTTTGTATTTTAAAAGTGAGAGATTTTCCAATTAAATCCAAATGGCATATTGTTACCGCAAAAGGAAAAAGGTTGAGTCCAATAGCAACAATATTTCATGACCAGCTTATATCAAAAGCAATCGCGATAAGCTCGAACGCAAACAAAATTAATTTATAAATCGTTTTGAAAAATTCAAAATAAACAAGCGTAAAAACTTTTGACGCTATATTTGAGAAAAGTCGGGATTCCCGACTTTTTTGATCCTAGACTTTTTAAGTGAAAACCACACATCAGGTCTGTATTGAAATTTTGGACGAAAAAAAGGGCTACGTTTTCACCTAATACGATTTGCTTCGCAAGTGTAAGTTTACCAGTAGCATCCCAAAAGGTTTCTAGGTTAAAGGAGAAGGACGTCGAAATGAGCTTTATGGGAGTTAGAGCGTTATTAAATAACAGTCACTCCAACCCAAAACTATAATCTAAAACATATAGCCTACGGAAAGTAGCGCGTTTGTTTGTTCTGCTTTAGATGAAACCTTAACTTCAAGACCATTTAAACTCGCAATACTAGAGCTCGTTCCATAAGAGAACTTGGTTAAATCAGCGCCAACAAAAATATTTTTCGAGACCATATGCTTAACGCCCACACCCCATAGGTAACCATCTACTGAATCATCAAGATTGATATTAATGTTAGGAGTTTGTTTAAAACGAACATATTCTTTATCAGCATGAACATATCCAGCTTTCACAAAGACCAATGTTTCTTTATTAATATAATAGCCAGGAGCAATAAAAATTCCCGCAGTATTTTCAAGCCGTTGCTTAACGATGTCTTGATAAAACGTGGCTTTTATATCATTAACCTTAGAGCCCCCAAAGTCGTAGAATAAACCTACAGAAATATTATATTTCTCAAAAAATCACGCCCGTAACCTGCTTGAATTTGCCCAAAAATATCGTGATTAGAAGCACTCGGCTGATTAAAAGACGGTGAACCAGTCGTAGCTCGCACATTTTCATTATCAATCAAATTATGTTGATACCCAGCGCCTACGCTCATATAAGGACCACTAAAAGTAGATGAGTTTTCTTCAGCCAAAGTTTGAGAAGTATTAACTAAAGCACTAAGAGCAAGTAATAAGATTAATTTATTCATATGGTTGGTTACTTTTTAATTAATTTAAGTAATAACGATAACACAATCAGCACCCCCAGAAAGCAAAAAACCACTAAAGTTCTCACTTTAGTGGTTTTTTCACATGGCACCTTGCGGAGCCTTATTCTGGTGTGCTGTGTGGGGATCGAACACACGACAAACGGATTAAAACTAGACAAGACCGATGATTCTTTTGGAATGATTTTCTGTATCATCTGAAGTTAATACATTTGTCGACTTAGATTAAGTTTATATAATTCGACTTCGAAATCCCTTGAAGGTTAGGACTTCTCCATGCTCAAATTTAGAAAATGCATCACTTTGTTTTTATTTTTTTCGCTACCAGCGTTAGTTTGGGCAGTTGAACCTATAAACAGTGAAACAGAAAATCGAGTTTATGTTGATTTAATTTGGGAGCTCAACAAAAACATCGATTATTTTCCTGGGGTAGCAATAGGGATACGATCCATGCGCTTAGATTCAAACCATTTTAATAATGGGGCTGACTTGAGTCTTTTTATCAAACTTAAAAATGAAAAATTATTTAATAGCTTAAGACTTTTATATGTCGGCGGCGACAGAGACAATCAAATCAATTTAGGCGGTGGCTATTCATTCTCAAAAAACACAAATTTTATTTCAGCTTTCTTTGAGGTTCCCAATATAAGAATTGGAACAAACTATTTAATTAATAGCAGTGAATTTGACTCAAACTTCGAACTTAACAGCCTAGGTCGCATCGGTGACTTTAGTGAGTGCCCATATTCTCATTACCGTGTTGTTCCAGTAACTTACCAGCAAACGGTTGGAAACAGAGTCGTCCAAAAAACGAAACATATCTGCGAAGCCCTACAATAAGTCCTCTATTTAAAATACAAACTTAAAAAATCAAAGATAAATAAACCCTTAAAAACAAATAAACCACACATCAGGTCCGCATTGAAAATTTGGGACAAAAAAAGGGCTACGTTTTCACGTAACCCTTTTGTAATACTTGGTGGGCTGTGCGGGGATCGAACCCACGACAAAAGAATTAAATGTTTTGTGCATCAAAATCGCACTGACCAGTGATGGCATGAGTTTCAGTTTTTACAACTGACTTATCTTTATTAAAATAAGTTTTAGTAACAGACCTCTTAGTTTCACCCGTATAAGTATTTACAGTCAGAGCGATTGTTTTTTCAATCATTAAAGAATTGTCAGCAGGGTCTTGCTCTCTATTCAATGCTGTTCCAATCATATTATCCCCATAGTTTTCATATTTCATATCAGCATCTGTGTGCCAGAGATTATTCAACTGGTATGAGAAAGCAAACTTTCTATTCGAGATAACATTTAAATAAGCATCATCAATATGTTCACTTTTAGACTCTACTTCTTTTTGATTATCTCCATCGCCCGCCTTAACTTCATACTCACTTAACATATCACTGCAATAATGGAGTCCAGCATCTGAAATGTCTCCCTTGCATCCAACGAGAAAAAGCATTCCCAATAATGCTAATTTTTGCATCATGAATATTCCTGATTTTTATATTAACTTACTAAAAATGATATGCACTTTTATGGTCAAAAACATTGCGCTCCATCAAAACATTCATCATCAACTAGTAAGTTCCATTTAAATAGTTCCAAATAAATCAGCAAAATTGTAAAAATCAGGACAAAAAGGGCAACGTTTTTAAGGTAGCCCTTTTGTAATACTTGGTCGACAAGAATTTAATCAAATCACTAAAAAACTAACTTTCTTTGATAGCTACAAAGAGCTTACTCTCTCCCCTTTTGACCAATAAAGCAGTTTTTGGGGTCTTTTCTAATTGCTTTCTTAGCTCCTCTACTTGGCTAACTGCATGACCATTTACTGATAGTATTAAGTCCCCTTCCAAAATTCCAGACTTCGCAGCAGGGCCATCTAAGACTTGCTCAACTAGCAAACCAGAATTGACATCAGCCTGTTTTTTTTCATCATCAGTCAAAGGGCGAAGCATTAGTCCTAGCTTTGACCTTGACGGCCTTTCGTCATGAGCAATAGGTTGACTAGTTTTTATTTCACCAACTTTAATTGTAACAATTTGCGATTTATTATCATGCCAAATCTCAATCTTAGCTTCGTTTCCAGGAACAGTATCTGCAACCATAGGCGGCAAGTCCTGAGACTTCTCAATAGCCTTACCATTAAACTTGAGAATTACGTCGCCTACTTTAATTCCTGCATTTTCAGCTGGACTACCTCTTTCCACTTCAATTACCAAAGCCCCCGTTGGTTTATCTAACCCAAATGAGCTAGCCAAATCCTGTGTTATGGATTGAATACCCACTCCTAACCTACCACGACTTACCTTACCGTGATCAATCAATTGCTCTTCAACCTTCAAAGCGACATCTATTGGAATAGCGAATGAGAGTCCTTGATAACCACCGCTTTGGCTATATATTTGGGAATTAATGCCAATCACTTCACCTTGTAAATTAAATAGAGGGCCGCCTGAATTACCTGGATTAATTGCAACATCGGTTTGAATAAATGGCACATAACTCTCATCAGGCAAAGATCTAGATTTTGCAGAAATAACCCCAGCTGTAGCACTATTTTCAAAACCAAATGGCGCCCCTATAGCTAATACCCATTCACCTACACGAGACTTTTGAGGATCTCCGATTTTAACCGTCGGTAAGTTACTAGCAGCTATCTTCAAAACTGCAACATCAGTGGCTTTATCTATTCCAACTACTTTTGCTTTGAATTCTCTTTTATCTGTTAATTTCACTTTTACTTCATCTGCATCAGAGACAACATGCGCATTGGTTAGAATTAATCCATTAGCCTTAACGATAAAACCAGAACCTAAACCCTGTGTTGGCATTCCTGACTCTGGAGCTTGGGGTTGAAATCTTTTAAAAAAATCATAGAAGGGATCATTTGGGTCTGATGAAAAACCAGGCATAGGATGGCCTAGCATCTTTTTAAAACCTGAGACGCTAATATTCACAACTGCTGGCCCTTGATCAACTACGATTGAAGAAAAATCAGGAAGTCCGTTTAGCGCATGTGTTTCGCTACTTGGAGAGGGCACGATCGAAATTGGGGAAGCAGAAGCTTCATTTAAAACTGACCTAGTCTTAAATTCATAACCCACAAAGAATGCTGTTATTAATAATGTAACGCCAAATATTAATTGAGTTTTCTTTGAAAAATTTTGAAAATTCATATTCGCTCCACTTAAATAAAAATTAACAAAAATTGATTTATGATAGTCCTTAAGATTTTTTGAACGTTAAAAAAGTTCCAACAGCAAAATATCTTAAGAAATAAACAAGCGTAAAAACTTTTGACGCTATATTTGAGAAAAGTCGGGATTCCTGACTTTTTTGATCAAAGAGCTTTTGAGTTAAAACCACACATCATGTCTGCATTGAAATTTTGCACGAAAATAAAGGTTAATTTATGGTCTTTTGGGAAGTTGGACAACCTGAATCAACCTAACTGATATAGTATCTTTTCAAGACTAACTTAAGACATTACATAGAGATCATAATAAATGGGAAATACCTATCTGATATTAAAATCAGTGCATATTTTTGGCGTCATTTTGCTGCTAGGCAATCTTATTGTAACGGCCTGGTGGAAACTGATGGCAAACAGGACAAACAACCCAAGTATTATCGCTTTCGCTCAACGGCAAGTTACTTTGACTGATTTTGTATTTACGGCACCAGGCGCACTCCTAGCTATCCTAGCAGGGGACTCTATGGCTTATAACTTTATAGGCGATAGTTGGAGTATTGAATGGCTAACTTGGGGCAGATGTCTGTTTATTGCATCTGGAATCATTTGGATTTCAATTCTTATCCCAACCCAAATCAAGCAAGCACGTCTCGCACGTAACTTCGCCAATGGCAAATCAATCCCCGATGAATACTGGAAGTTAAGTACACGCTGGAACATATTTGGAACAATTGCTGTTGTCTTGCCACTGATCAATATCTACTGGATGGTATTCAAGCCAATCTAATCAATCGTAAAATCTTTTGACACTAGCACTCTGAAAAGTCGTGAATCCCAACAAAAAAACCACACATCAGGTCTGCATTGAAATTTGGGACGAAAAAAAGGGCTAC